>Ga0256405_10005811_pt1 | contig 20679 bp, 14 predicted proteins | sample RumenRJG_02DNA_FD_189096 | JGI IMG/M metagenome (GOLD analysis project Ga0256405, IMG submission 189096) | Bovine rumen microbial communities from Lethbridge, Alberta, Canada - RJG_02 | ecosystem: Host-associated > Mammals > Digestive system > Stomach > Rumen | place: Canada: Alberta... | reverse complement strand
AGTGTGGAAACTCAACGTGGGCAGCGCTGGCATCGAGCCAGCACCGCCCACCGCCTTATATCCCCATAGCTGAAGCAAGGGGTATTACGGCGATTTCGATAAGGCGACCATTGCACATCTGACAGGCGAACAACTAAAAGCCACGAAAGTTCCGTTCCCGCCAGCAGACGAGCAACGTGAAATCGCCACTTTTCTCGAAGAAAAGTGCGCCGCCATTGACGCCAATCTTGCGAAGCGGCGCGCGCTGATCGAGCGGCTTTCCGACTACAAGCGTTCTTTGATTTACGAGGTCGTGACCGGCAAGCGGGAGGTGGGCTGATGGCTTATAAGGAAAAAGATTTCGAGGCGGCGATGGCCGCTTGGCTTTGCTCGGCTGGTGGCTGGTCGAAGGGCGATGCGAAAGCGTTTGACCGCACGCGGGCACTCATCCCGCGCGACCTTCTCGATTTCGTGCAGGAGACGCAGCCGAAATCATGGAGGAAGTATGCGGCGGCGGTCGGCGAGGATGCCGAGACGAAGCTGCTCGATACGTTCTGCCGGGCGCTTTCGCGCGGGACGGCGTCGATTTTGGAGATTTTGCGCTACGGGCTCCAGACGACGCGCGGCGTGACGTTCCGTCTCGTCGGCTGGCAGCCCGAGACGTCGCTGAATCCTGAGACGCAGCGTATGTACGAGGCGAATCGTCTGCGCTGCGTGCGCCAGCTCCATTACAGCACGAAGAACGAGAACTCTCTCGACATGGTGCTTTTCGTCAATGGCATCCCGCTCGTGACGATGGAGCTCAAGAACCAGCTGACGGGGCAGAGCGTGGTGGAAGGAAAGCATCAGTATGCGCACGACCGCGATCCGCGCGAGCTCATTTTTGCGTTCCGCAAGCGCTCGCTCGTGCATTTCACGGTCGATCTCTACGAATGCTGGATGACGACGCGCCTTGCGGGGACGAAGACGCAGTTTCTGCCGTTCAACCAGGGTTCCAATGGCGCGGGGCGCGTCGGCGGCAAGGGTAATCCGCCAAATCCGCAGGGCTTCGTCACGGACTACCTTTGGAAGAACGTCCTGCGGCGCGATGTGCTGCTCGAAATCTTTCACAAGTACATGCTCTACGACAAGCATCATGACCGCATGATTTTCCCGCGCTATCATCAGCTCGATGTCGTGACGAAGCTGCTTGCCGACGTGCGGGCGCATGGCGCAGGGCGGAACTACCTCATCGAACACAGCGCGGGCTCGGGGAAGTCGAACTCGATTGCCTGGCTCGCCTATCGCTTGTCGAGTCTGAACGATGCGCGGGACGAAAAGATTTTCCAATCCGTCATCGTCGTAACCGACCGCCGCGTGCTCGACAGTCAGCTCCAGGACACGATCTTCCAGTTCGACCATGTGCCGGGCGTGGTGGAGCGCATCACAAAGAATGCAAAGCAGCTGCGCGACGCCATCAACAGCGGCAAGAAAATCATCATCACGACGCTCCAAAAGTTCCCCGTCATTTTCGAGGAGGTGCAGGCGCAGGGTGCGCGGTTCGCCGTCATCGTGGATGAGGCACATTCGTCGCAGACGGGCGAGAGCGCGAAGAAGCTCAAGCGCGCGCTCGGCGACCGCGAGGCGGTGCTCGCGGAGTATGCGCGGCTGGAGGGCGAGGCGGAGGCGGCGCAGACGAGCAACGATGACCGGATGCTCGACGAGCTCGCATCGCACGGGCAGCAGCCGAATCTGTCGTTTTTCGCGTTCACGGCGACGCCGAAGAACAAGACGCTCCAGATTTTCGGGCAGCAGAATGACCGTGGCGAATATGTGCCGTTCCACATCTACAGCATGCGGCAAGCCATCGAGGAGCATTTCATCCTCGATGTGCTGCAAAACTATGTGACGTATCACATGTACTATCACATCATCAAGCAGACGCCGGACAATCCCGAACTCGACAGCGGGCAGGGCATCGCGGCGATCAAGCGCTTCGAGGCGCTGCATCCGCACAATATCGCGCAGAAGACGGAAATCATCATGGAGCATTTTCTGCGCATAACGCGGCACAAGATCGGCGGGCGCGCAAAGGCGATGATCGTGACGGCGTCGCGCCTCCATGCCGTGCGCTATTATCAGGCGATTCAGAGCTATATCGAGCAGCATCATCTCGCGGACGAAGTCGGCGTGCTCGTCGCGTTTTCTGGCGAGGTCGAGGACGAGGGAAGGGCGTACACGGAGCCGGGGCTCAATGTCTTGAAAAATGGCGAGCACGTTAGCGAGGCGGCGCTGCCGGAGACGTTCCACGGCAACGACTTCCAGGTGCTCGTCGTCGCGGAGAAATATCAGACGGGCTTTGACGAGCCGCTGCTGCATACGATGTTCGTGGACAAGAAGCTCAACGGCGTCAAGGCGGTGCAGACGCTCTCGCGGCTCAACCGCATCTGCGCAGGCAAAGAGGACACGTTCGTCCTCGATTTCGTCAACACCGCCGAGGACATCCAGAAAGCCTTTGCGCCGTTCTATGAGGGGACGATTTTGAAAGAGGGGACGGACGTCAACATCATCTACGAGATGAAGCGTACGCTCGACCAGTCCGGCATCTACGGCGCGGAGGATGTGGGCGCCGTGGCGAGGCTGTTTTATGCGGGCACGGGCGAAGGGACGGACCTGGGGCGTCTCTCGGGTCTTTTGAAGCCCTGCATCGACCGTTTTTCGGCGTTACCGAAGGAAGAGGCGGACACCTTCAAATCCGTGCTGAACAGCTTCAACCGCGCCTACGCTTTCATCACGCAGATTGCGCGGATGTTCGACCGCGACATGCAGGCGTACAGCGTTTTTGCGAATTTCCTCGTGCGCGTGCTACCGAAGGAGCATCAGGGCAAGGTCGATCTGGCGGATGTGCTCGGGCTCGAATACTACCGCTTGAAGAAGGATTTTGACGGCACGATCGCACTCACGGGCGAGGGCGGCGAGCTCGCGCCGATGGCTGGCAGCGATGGCACGACCTCGAAGAAAAAGAAAGCGCCGCTGGCAGAACTCATCGATCAGATCAATGAGGCGAACGGCACACATTTCACGAACATGGACAAGGTACTCACGCAGATCGTCGATGATTTCAAGGGCGACCCGAAAGCCGTCAAATTCGCGAAGGACAACGACGAGCGGATGTTTTACAGTGGCTACTACCAGAACAAGTTCAGCGACATCGTCGTCGACCGCTTCGAGCAAGACCACGCTTTCATGGAACTCCTCGCGCGAAACGAGAATGCCATGCAGATGCTCATGCAGGGGATGTTGCATGAGGTGTACGAAGGGCTGCGGAGGAGACAGTAGGGAACCCTTTTTTATAAAACATGATGCAGGGAATGGAGGAATTTCATGAACAAGAAAACAGGCATCATTGCCGGAATCATTGTCGCCGTCCTGATTATTGGCGGCATCGCCGGGTACATGTATTACAAGCGGACGCCGACCTACACGTTTGACCTGATCAAGACGTCGGTGGAGAAGCACGACTGGGATACGTTCAGCAAGCATGTTGACACGAAGAACGTCATCAGCACGAGCTATGATGCATTCGTAGAAGGTGCGATGGAATCTGACGAGGATATGGATGAAGACGTCAAGGGCATGGCGAGCGGTTTTGCCAAGCTCCTGAAGCCGAGCATCGTCGATGCCCTGAATCAGGAAGTCGAGCAGTGGGTCAAGACGGGCGAAAAGAAAGAGCCAGACAAGAAGGCGGATTCGAAGGACGAGCAGAAAGCGCAGAATGCGGCCAGCAACATGACGAAGGAAACGGGCTTTGACAAGTCGAAGTTCAAGGGCGTCTCCTATACGAAAAATGACGGCGATTTCTCCCTCGTCGGCATCACGATTGAGGACAGCCAGCTGAAAAAGGACTTCACGCTCGAACTGAAGATGCGCCAGCTGGATGACGGAACATGGCAGATTCTCGAAATCTCAAATCTGAAAGACTACCTGCTGGAACTCGACAAGGCGCGCAAGGCGAAGCTGGCAGAGGTCAACAAGCCCATCCGGGACGAGATTGACCAACGTGTGGCGGTGAAAAATGCGCAGGCAAGCATCGTGCAGGCTGATCCATTCGGCATCTCCCAGAAATTGCGCGTCAACCTGACCCTCGCGGTGAACAGCGACAAGGACATCGCTTCCTTCTCTGGCAACATCTACCTGAAATCTCCTGAAGGCAAGCAGACGAAGATCCCCTTCGAGGCCAAGCGGGGCCTCAAGGCCGGCGACCAGGTGGTTGCCATCGACAAGGAGTTGAATCCGTTCTTCGGCGGGGAAGCGAAGCTCGCCAAGGCGAATCTGAGCCAGTATTCCATCAAGACGCAGCTCACGAAGCTGGCCTATGGAGATGGGACGACGCTGGAACTCAAGACGTCGCTGGATGAGAAGTAACGGAAATCGAATCGGTAGAAGCCTCCATGCATCAACATTGATACAATTGATGCATGGAGGCTTCTTTTTGGTGTGTGGAATAAATCGAAGGCGGTCAACACGGAGTTGACCCTTTTCATTTCGATTTCGGCTATCCTGTAGGCAGAGGCCAAAAAGGTCAATCAGTAAAAATGGTTCGAGGGAGGTTTTTCAAATGAAGAACAGTATTTGGGAGGATTTTTTGATTTTTGCAACAGGAGGAATTCTTGGCATGCTGGCAGGTACAGCATTGATCTCCAATGACGAGAAGAGCAGCGAAGAGGAGGATGCAACGGGGACTGGAAATCCGGATGTTGATGAGTTGATGGCTGCATTTCAGAAAGAAACGGAAGATGCACTGGCAAGCTGCAAGACCGAAGAGGAGCGCAAGGCTGTCTATGAAGACATCCATCAGTCGATTCAGGCTTTGCAGGCATCCCTTGTAAAACGCCGCGCGCAGGAAGAAAATGACGATTCCGAGGAATGCGGAGAACGTCATTTTGTGGATGCTGAAAAAGAGACGTTGCCAAAGCCGGATGAAACGTTTGCCAATGAGCATGTGCAGAATGTCCAGCGGCTGATTGCCCAGATGGACCGTGCGCTCAAGCAGACAGTGGAGAACATGTATCCTGTCACCAGTCGTCCTTCCGCTCCTTCGTCTTCCTGTGATTCGTGATGGTCGGCAGGCCGAGTTCGTCGAGGACTTCGTTGACTTCATTGACATCGTAAAGGTGGCGCTGGATGAAGAATTCGACGATGAGATCTGTCTGGCTGCTGTTCGTCAGCGTATAGCCAGCGCGTTCCAGCAACATCTTCGTTTCATCAAGCGTGAGCTTCAGACCGAGTGCGAGGGCGAGAACCGTTTCTTTGGAGGGATGGTAGTCTTCGTCATTTTTCATTCTGGAAAAATGCGCCTTCGTGAGATCGGCATTTCGATAGAGATCGACATTTCGGACGCCCTTTTTCTTGATGAGCTTGAAGAGCAGGTCGTGAAAGCCTGGCTGAAGCATTTCTTGGAGGCCATGGAGCAGAGCGTCTTTGGCCGCATGCGAAAGGCTGCCTTTCTGGAGCGCACGCGTGGAGAGTGCTGCACCAACGATGAATGGCGCGGCAAAGCCTCCTGGTGCATCCGCAGGAACGTAATGCTCTTTCAGATAGCTCTGGACATCTTTCAGGAGTCGTTTTTTCTTGTCATCGTTCATTTCGTATACCTCAATGGCTTTCCGATTCAAGCGTTGATTTCCTCTATCTCATTTTTCAACAGGTATGATGGGAAATCCTTCCTGTGGTGTGGAGGGCTTTGAGAAAGCTGAAGCATTAAGAAAATTTATTCTTATACTGTCAAAAATATGATACTACAGGAATACATAGTGTGAGAAGAAAGCAATCGACGGAGAGTTGTATCGAACGATGCAGTTCCCCGTCGATTTGTTATGTGGTATTCCGGTGGCGGAACCATCTCGTCAGACGGTTTCCGAAAAATTCTCCGATGACGTTGCTCGTGAAACGAATGACGGCTCCGATGAAAACGACGAGGATGGCTGTGAGGTTGATGCCAAGAAACGTCAGGAGACCAATATGCGGGAGGCGGCCGTCGTCGCTCATGGCGATGACACGATGGGAAATCGGCGCAGCCAGAGGTTCGAGCAGATGCGCGACGAGAATGGCGAGGAGGAAGCCAACGATTTCGCGGACGATGCGCGGATGGTTCTGGAGCGGCCGCCAGATCAGCTTGTCGCACCAGTCATGAAACGTGTGGCGTTCTTTCAAAAATGCTCGTGCGTCTTGCAGGTGCGTGCTCAAGAAATCTATAAACCGGTTTATCGCTTGTCGAAGGTCTGTCGGCAGACTGGTGATGCGCTGGGCAAGCTCGCTCGGATGCGTGAAGCGGATGAGCTGCTCCTTGAGCTTGCGCAGAAAATCTCTGGGAAGGGAAATGCGCTGCAAGTTCAGGTTCAACGAAAAGCCTTTGAAGAAAGCGAATGTTGGTGCCAGGAGAAGCAGGAGCGACATGAAAATGAGCGAGAGGAGCAGGCTGAGGAGCTGCACGACGATAAACCCGAGGATGTGCCATGCGACACGTGCCGGATGCCGTTGCAGGAGTCTCTTCTTTTGAACCCACCAATGAGTCGCAGAGTCGGAAGTCGAACGATATATTTTTCGCAAGAAAGATTTCATGCAGAGCTCCTTTCCTGTGAATGTGTAACAGATAAGTATAGTATATGCGGTATGTTTTGAAAAAAGTCAACACCGTGTTGACTTTTTTAGGGGGGAAATCTGTTACCATAGCATTATCAGAATGAATTTCTTGCCACGAAGGAGGACTTTCTCATGAACCATTTGAAACTTTGCCCCGGCACGTTCACCTACAGCCCGGAGGACGACGACCTCCGGCGCACGCTTCTCATTTCCCGCCTCCTGATCGATGGCAAGGACTTCATCAAAGAAGTCCGATACTGGACGCGGGACAAGTATCTCAGTCCGCTCGAACCGGAGATCCTGTACGACATGTTGCACCACGAGTGGAAGCACATGGACAAAGTCTTCATCGCCGGATGCTCCTGCGGGCAGCCAGACTGCGATCCGCTCAAAGTTCATATCGAAGAAAAGAAATACACCATGATCTGGAGCCAGCTCACCCACATGGATGACCACACGAACGTTTTCGACATCAATCCCATCATCTTCGACAAAGAAGAGTATTTTGCGGAATTGGCCGCGATGCGGGAATGGATGTTGGAAAACTGGATCATCGAATAAACGAAGGGCGACCCAAGTCGATGGGCCGTCCTTTTTCAATGGGGAGAAAACTGTGATGTTACCACGGCTGCAATGTCTGGAAGCGGCCAGCATTTGCCCGCAGGAGGTCTTTATTTCCGATGACACAGAGACTTGGATTCTGCACGATGCCTTCGATGGCTGGGGCGTAGGCACGGAGGTGGTCGATGGTCGTTTCACGGATTTTTTGAAGCTCTTGGCGAAAATCATCTTCCGTCATGCCACAGTTCCAGTTCCTGAGCGCATCCAAGCTTTCTTCGAGGCTTCCGTGCTTTTCCTCTTCTGGCGGTAGCACGCCGTCGATGGCGGCAGCGAGGCGTTCTTTGCTGACATCGAGTGTGCGGACGAAGTCTGCTGCATGAGCGAAAGTATCGAGCGTTTCCGAAAGGTGCGGATCGCGGCCGGAGTAAAAACTCAGCGCGCCTGTTTCATAGGGAACGACTTCGACTTCGTACGCGCCGCCGGATTGGCGGACGCGTGGAAAGAGGTAATCCGTCAAGAGCAGCGAGGCGAGGACGTAGATACTGCCGTCGTAGGGAAGCGTGCCTCCAGCGGCGATGTATTGGAGTGGCTGATCTGCAAAAAATCCTTCGCGCACCGGCTGCATCTCTACCTGAAATGCAGGAAGTATGTGCTTGGACGGTGCGGATTTGGGGAGCTGCAGGAGAAACTTTGCCAGCTGCTCGCGGACGGATGGCACGTCATCTTTGGCAGCAGCAAAGAATATGGTAGCGCCTTCCCGGCAGAACAGCATCCGCATCGTTTCGGCTAAAAAGCGCGGAAACTTTGGGTTCCAAACGTGGCTGCGGCGTGCGGAGCACAGAATTCGTTTTCTGGCGGCGCCGTAGGGATGCAGCGTATCCATCATCCGCTGCTGGACGAACGCGCTTTTCGATTTGTGCGGGGCACTTGCTTCTCTGTATGTCTGGGCTGCTTTGAAAATGTAAGGTTCCACGTCTCTTCGGTTTGCAAAGGACGTGTCCGTCAACATTTCATGAAGGAAGCCGAGTGCTTTTTTGACATCTTCCACCGCACAGGTGAAATGGAATGTGAACACCGGCCGCACGTTGTGTGTTCCTGGTGGCATGCGGAATGCGAAGCTTTCCGGCGTATATTCGTGTATGACGCTCGAAAAAAGACGATGGAACGACACGCCATGTGCGAGGGTCGGGAGATGCGACAACGCTTCTTTCAAAACGAACAGGTTGGAAAAGTCGCGCGCAGGGAGGTGCGAGGCATCGAAGCTCATATCGATGTAGCACTTTCCTGCAAGCTTTTCATCGGAAACGTCCGCATGGAGGAACGTCGCGCCGTCCAGCGTTTCTTCCGTGAGCACGGGGGCATGTTCTTCTTCTACTGGCGTGCGTGGCTCGTTCCGCATGATCGGAGCAGCGGACTGCGCTACAGTTTTTTCCTCCGTCAAGAGCGCTTCGTTTTGTGCGCGGATGGCCGCAAGTTCGTCCGCCGTCATCTGCGCCTGCTTCCGCTCCAACTCTTCTTTTTCAGCGGCGAGACGCTGCTGGTGGAGCTCGTAAGACGGCGTGAGCGTGAGGGCGAGCGATGGAGGCGTTTCGACGAGATAATGCTGGACGAAGCGGTCGAGGCTGCCGTCCGCGATATGCATCTGCAAGAGCATCTCGTCAGTCTGGGCATGGAAATCATCAGCGAGATTGCGTCTCGTCGCGAAGTCCATCAAAATCGTATGGCAGATGTCTTCGGCATCTTTCGACTCGATCGGCGCGGTGCGCCGTTGCTTTTCCATGGCCTTCAGCGTCTGCATGATGTCTTTTTGCTGGAAATGATACCCGCGCAAGGATTCCAGCGCGCGTGCAAGACCTGTTTTTCCGAACTTCCGTAATGAAGCCGCAGCGCCCGCTGGCGGCCGAGACGTTCCAATGGCGTTGCAAATTCCAAATAAAATCCGTCGCGCTTCTGAAAGCGGTGGATGGGGCTTTGGGTTCCGAACAGCAGCTTTGCAAGGAACGCCATTTCCGTGGGGTTCGGAAACCATGCATCTTTGTCGAGCAGCCACAAAAGATCATGCGTGTCCATGCGAGCTGCTTGTTCGGGAGAAAAGACTTCGTAGGATTCTTTGCGGTGAAGCGTGTGCTTCGGAGGCGCAACGGCATCATCGAATGGAGCCGGTGCGCGGCGTTTCATGTTCGCGAAATACGCTGTATCAAGGAATCGCAGCGTGTCCTCGATGTCGATGTCGCCGTACAGGCAGATGCCCATATTCGAGGGATGATAATACCTTTGGTGAAATGCCACGACATCCTCGGGACGGAGACGGACGAGAGATTCCGTTCTCCCGCCCCAGTAGAAAGCATCCGGCGTTCCGGGCATCAGTGCGCGCACGATCGGCGCCCGCACATTGACGCCATCCAGCATGCGGATCTCATTGTAGACGATGCCATTGTAAGAAAGTTTTCCTTCTGGTGTCAGCACATAGCGCCAGCCTTCCATTGCGAATAACCGAGGGTCTGAAAGATGCAGCGGATGATACAGATGGTCGAGCCAGAAATCGAGATACCTGCGGAATTTTTCCGGCGACCGGTTCTTGAAACAGAATGACGTGAAACGATTCGACGTGAGCGCATTGAGGTCAGCCTTCGCATCGCCCATCACGGTTCTCCAAGCATCTTGACCGGGATATTTCCGTGATCCGCAGAAGAGCATGTGTTCAAGAACGTGCGCGACGCCCGTGTCATCGAAGGCCGGCGTCCGCACGCCAATTACTCCCATCGCCTCCGTATCTCCATTGGAAAACCAGAATACCTGCGCTCTGCTCTTTTCATGCTCGAACGCATAAAGCGTTCCTTTGAAATCTCCCGACGGATATTTCCGCAGCAAGCGGAAACCGTGGATGATGTCGCCTTGTGTCATAAGTACGCTCAACTCCTTTTTTGCTCGTCATGACCATTTGCTCCAGCATACAGGATGCGGAAGAAAATGAGGTCAACACGGCGTTGACCTCGAATTTTTGACAACGATGAAAACCGGTAGATGACAACAAGCGGGGGCTAGCACCCGAATGGATGCCAGCCCCCGCTTGTTTGGTTCCGTGCGAGATGCACAGACCGTATTGTGCAGTCGCGATCAGGCAGCGTCGTTGATCGCGATCGTGTGGCTTGTTTCTTCTGCCTTTTCGGATTTCGGCAGATGGACGGAGAGAATGCCGTCCTTATAATCGGCGGTCGCCTTCGCCTCGTCGATGTTGTCGATGAAGAACGAACGGCTCATGCTGCTCGTGCCGCGCTCGCGGCGGACGTAGTTGCCTTTCTCGTCCTTCTCATCCTTCGACTGCTCATTCTTCGTGGCGATCGTGAGGTAGTTGTTCTCGTAGGTCAGGGAAATGTCTTCCTTCTTCAGCCCCGGCAGCTCTGCCGTGAGGTCGTAGCTCTCGCCGTTGTCTTTGACATCGACCTTGAAGTCGGGCATATGGAAGCTCTGCATGAACGGTTCGTCAAAGACATTCATCAGGCGATCGAACACGTTTTCGTCCTTCGAGAGTTCATTGTGCGATACAAATGGAACCAAACCAAACATGATCAAAATCCCCTTTCAATGTCTCGCCAGCGCCCGTGCGCCGGTTGGTATCTGTTGGTGGTGTCAAGCGGGACGGTATGCTTGGAATCCAGGCACCTGCTCGGTGTCCCGGTTCCTTTCCGGTCCCCTTTCCCTCTTGACATCTATAGAATAACACTGAAAGGTCAAAAAGTCAATAGGTCAAATAATTTTTTGACCTTTATCCTTTGTGGCGTTCCAACCATGCTTTTGCGTAAGTGCAAGATGCCGTGACTGTGCCGCCGCGCCGATGAATCTCATCCACGGTCTTCGCTACGAGTTTCGAGGCGATGCCCTGTCCGCGCAGCTCTGGCAGGACGACCGTGTGGTAGATGTCAAAGACGCCGGGCGACGTTTCGTGGAAGTCGGCGTTTGCCAAGAGATTTCCTTGCTCGCCGAGCAGGAAGACGTGTTCCTCGTTCACTTGAAATTCCAACAGCTTCATCTCCATTTCGTTCGTGGAATCGTTTGATTTCATCCTACCATCCTCGTCCATGTCCTGCAAGCATCCGGCCTCTGGTTCATGATGGATGACAGCTTCATTTCCCTCCGCGTCAAAACGAACCTCGTGCTCGATTTCTTTTTGCCGGAGCAGTTCCTGCAACCCCGGCAGGGCGTCGAAGGGCTGGAAAATTTTTGCGCGGCTCCACGGTCTCTTTGTCGCCATAAGCTTTATGGCCTCCAATCTGTTCGTTGCGTTGACGGCGCGTCGCGGCTTCGAGGAGGTCGGTCGCGCGCAGAAGCGCGTTCTTTCCGTATCTTTGTTGCAGATAGAGCGTCGTTTGCTGGCGCGCGCGCTCCTTGATCTCCGCTTCTGGCGGCGCAAAGAGCGAAAGTTCCTGTTCGTCTTCCGGCTCGACGTGATTCGCACAGAGCAGGATGCGGCGGATCGGGTGGCCGGTCAGAACGATGCGCGTGTAGAGCTCCAGCAGCGCGTTCGTGATCTTCGAGCTTGCGTTCGTCGTTGTGTCGAGCCGGATGGTGCCAGAGGTTGGCGGCAGAACAAAGTCTGGGCGCGAGCTGTAGACGATGCACATGGTAACGGACGATGTGACGACGTGGCGCGACGTGAGGCTTAATGCGAGCTGGTCGGCCATCTCGACAAGCACAACGCGCGCCTCTGTGTAGCTGTAGTCGCGCAGGAGCACTTGCCCCTCGGAAACGGATTGCGTTTCCGGTCGATACGCATGAATCTCGGCAATCGTTGTCGGTTCGCGTCCCCAGGCATGATCGTAGAGCAGAAATCCGTCGATGCCGAACGCTTTGCGGATAGCCTTGTACGGCGCGTGAGCGACATCGCCCATCGTAAAGAGGCCCATGCGCTGGAGCCGTCGCTCGATGCCGTGACCGATGCGCCAGAAATCCGTGAGCGGCGTATGCTGCCAGAGTGTCCGGCGAAACGTTTCTTCATCGAGGGAGCCGATGCGGTCGGGGGCGTGCTTCGCGGTGATGTCGAGAGCGATTTTCGCAAGATACAGATTCGTCCCGATGCCACAAGACGCTGGCAGCCCGAGACGATGCTCAATTTCGCAGAGCAGGAATCTCGCCATTTCGTGCGGCGTCTTATGGTAGAGCTGCGTGTAGCCCGTGATGTCAATGAATGCTTCATCGACGGAGTAAACGAAAATATCGTTCTTGCAAAAGTAGTCGAGATAGATACTGTAGATTTCGGCGGAGTAGTTGAGATATAACTGCATCCGTGGTGTCGCCATGATGTAGCGGAAGCGTGAAGGAATCTCGAAGATGCGGCAGCGGTTGCGCACGCCCTTCGCCTTGAGCGACGGCGATACAGCGAGGCAGATCGTCCCGCGCCCACGCTCCGCATCCGCGACGACGAGATCAGTCGTCATCGGATCGAGCCCGCGCATGACGCACTCGCAGCTTGCATAAAAGGACTTCAGGTCGATGATAAGATAGCTATGGTCCATATGCTGCATCTCCTGTTCATTACCGTTCAAGATTTATCATTTATTTTATCACTAATTTATCAAATATACAATTTAATTCTTTATGCAGAAAAATATCGTGACATAAGTTTCCTCAATGAAAGAAAAATCGCATCGAATAAAAAATTTTGTTTCTCGATGCGTCTTGTGGTATGATATACATAAAACGACAATTTTTGATAAAAGTGTAGAAATGTGGTGATGGTATGGCAACGTCCTTGCGTGTATTTTCCCGCGCTGATGTGATGGAGCGGAAGCGTCTTCGGGAAACTTCGGTCAGTCATGAAGTGCAGCAACTTTTGAATCGACAGGAAATCGTGCGCGTCGGGAGCAATCAGTATGTTTGGAATGACGATGCGAAGCGCCAGCCGTACGAACCAGTTCATTCCGATGCATATTGTCATCTTGCGGAGCTCCTTCATCAGCGCTACCCGTTGGCTGACTATGTTCATTGGGAGATGTGGCAGCTGAACGAATTTTTGAATCACCAGCTTGGGAAGAATCTCCAGATCGTCGATGTCGAGCCGATGATTGCAGAATCCGTCTTCACGTTTTTGTCAGAAAAGTTTCCCGGCAAGGTGCTCTATCGGCCTGATCGTAAAGTGCTCCAGCTTTACCTTGGGACGACGGAGATTATCGTCAAGAACCTCATCACGCTCGCGCCGCACAATCGGAAGCAGCCACATGTCATCCGCATCGAAAAACTCATCGTCGATCTTTTCACGGACAAAGTAGTGCGGCAGCTCTACAGCCCCGCCGATCTGCCGGAAGCACTGGAGCAGATGTTTCAGGTTTACGCCATCGACGAGACGACCATGTTCCGCTATGCATCGCGCCGGAATGCCAAGACGCGACTGCATGATTTCATTGGACGAGAAACGGAGATTCATTTGCTGACGGAAAGGAAACACGATGATCGCAAAGGCTAATTTTTCTGTGGAACACATCCGGGACTTGCAACGCGAGAGCAAGCGTGACCCGATTTTGTTGGAACGGACGCTTTACGCATTCGGTCTGCTCGAAGCGCTATCGCGTGTCGGTCTGCCTTTCATTTTCAAAGGCGGGACGAGCCTCATGCTGCTCTTGGAACATCCGATGCGGTTATCGACGGACATCGACATCGTGGTGGCGCCGGACGAAGACATCGACCACTTTATCCGCGAGGCTGGAAAGATTTTTCCGTTTGCCTCGTGCGAGGAGCAGATACGGCACGGGCATAATGACATTGAGAAGCGTCATTTCAAATTCCAGTACGATTCACCCATCAACCAGCGTCCCTTTTACATCTTGCTCGACGTGGTGTTCGAGGAGAATCATTATGCACGTCTCGTGGAAAAGCCTATCCGCAACGAGTTGCTTCTTTTGGACGATGGCGCAGAGGATCAGCTCGTCCGCATGCCGGACGCGAATTGCATGATTGGAGACAAGCTGACCGCATTCGCACCGCACACGACGGGTATTTCTTTCGGCATCCAGAAGGAAATGGAAATCATCAAGCAAATGTACGATATTTCGACGCTGCTGGAGGTCATGGACGATTTTTCTCTCGTCCGCGAAACGTATTTGGATGTAGTGGAGACAGAGATTCGCTATCGCGGGATAGATGTCACGGCACAAGATTGCTTGCAAGATACGTTGGACACAGCGCTCTGCATCTTGAGCCGTGGGAAAATTCATCGCGAGGACTATCCGCTTTTACAAGATGGCATCCGGCGGATCATCGGACATATCTTTCGTGAAAACTTCAACGGGGAATTGGCAATCGGCAGAGCCGCGAAAGTTTTCCTGCTGGCGGCAAATCTTCTTTCCGGACAGGGGACGTTTCACGGTATTTCGGAATCGACCGATTATGCGCACGCGACATTGAACGGGACACCGTACAAAGTGCTGAACTATTTGAAGCGGCAAGACACGGAAGCATTCAAAACCGTATATGAGGGAGCACGTTTGATTGTTTGAATGCAATGACCCTCATGTCTTTGATGGCATGAGGGTCATTGTACGTTGTAAGACGTTGTTTCTCAAATCTAGAATTTTTTACTGGAAAGAGAATTGGCTATCGTCAAAACTTAGAAATTTGGTTTATAGTCACCACCGAGATTCGAACGCATGGGAGGAACATGCCAGTTTCTCGAATTTGCTGTCCGTTGAAGGTGAACGCGAGGATCCGCCAAGCTGATGCACTTAAGGGTTTTGCCCATGCGAACCGTTGAAAGGTCTCTTCCTGTCCGATTTTCAGCTAAATTATTTATCAACTCTGTGACTGTTAGGTCTTCCCAATCATCCTCTGGAGCATTCCAATCCAGAAGATCTCGCAGGGCAACCTCTTCTTCTGTTTCCATTTTATGATTTTCTTGGAATTTTGCAAGCGCGTTGAGCTCTTCATCGCTCGGCCACCACTTGACAGGGCCTGGTTTTTTGCTTGTATGGTCAGTATCTGCTGGATCGAACGCCAATGTCATGACCTGCCCCCACATGAGAAGAGATTCTTTTTCATCCCAACCATCAAAGTCAATGTATGACAAAATGATTGGCCAATATCTCCTATCGCCAGTCTCATCACACAGGAATTTTTTCTGATTTGTTGAGCCGTAGAAGAATGTCGTACGTGCATATTCCACATGAGATTTTCCATATGGTTTGCGAAAGATGTCGCGATCGGCCGTAAGGAAATTCTTCAAATCCTCAACTCGCTTTGCGCTCATCGTCGTCCCGAATTCACCCAGTTCAACGCCCCATTTCCTTACGACACGCCAAACACTGTCCTTGTCATTCGGATCTACTTTCAGGCCAGTGGAGCGAAGCTCTTGATCCGGAACGAGATGCCTGAGGAATCTCGTTTTTCCGACATGTTGGGACCCGACCAGGACAATGATGCCCTGGTACATTTCGCCTTTCTGCAACGTATTGAACGGTGCCCTGGCTGCACCGACCAGCCAATGAAGAAAGAATCGATAGCAAAGATCCGCATCCTGTTCCACCGCAGATGGATCCAAATGGATACGTTCAAAAACTTTTTTCACATAGTCGACGGGGGCAGTTCCGTTCACCGTTGCGTCTAAATAAGCTTTCTGAGCCATCAGAAGGTATTCTTGGGCTGGACTCCTTCTATGTTTTGAAGCAATCAATTCGATCGTGCAGTTCAAGTCATCACGAGAAGATCTAAGCCCGCGTTTTATGGCTTCTCCGCGCAGCTTTGTGACGCAGTTGGCTGCCTTCATGCCATCGTTTGGGATGTTCGAGAAAATCGCTCCATCAAATTCCAGTTCTTTGCTCATATCATTTTGATAAACCTTGACGGAAAGAATATCCAAAAGCTTCTGCAGATTTGCTTCTGTCATGCCGACCGGCTTGCCCTCCGCATTTGCATCTGGCCAAATGCTCTCTTTTTTCTTTTTTCCCGCAGATTTTTTGTGTTTGCTTTTCGCCGAGTACGTTACGCCATCCCACGAAGCCAATGCCGTTTGCGCTGTGTGGATGAGATAATCCTTGCGATTTTTCTTTTCCTCGCGCATGTTTTGATAGAGCGTTGACATTTCGAAAATCTCGATCATCTGATTGATGTTCCCGAAGCAATAGAACGGAAGCATATTCATCAGCGCCAAATGTGCCTCGCTCGAAGATGGATAGCCACTCGTATCGCCTTTGTCAAAAAGCTTTTGGAAAAGGATGCCTGATTTGCTATTGCGGATGATTCCCGGAATTTTATCAGTAGCAAGCATCGGTTCATTGACATGCTCGCTTTTCCTTGAAGTCTGCGAAATCGTCTCTTTCTCTTGCTTCGCTTGCTTATTTTCTTGCACCAAGGTGTGAAAAAAATCCATCGATGGCACAGAGGAGATTTCATTCATGGAGTCCTTCGTTTGCCAGCCGGTGAGCACGATGTGGCGATTGCTGTCCTTTTTCTTTCCATCTCTCACTAAGGAGCCGCCAATCCAAACCTCCACGTGCGAGTCGGGACCACTGAATGGAACTCGGATCATCTTCCCGGCAAGCTGAGGATCCGCCTGTTGGATGCGGTAAAAGAAATGAAGTCCATGTTTCGAGCAACTCATCTCTTCGTATGTGGGGCCGAGCTCGGCCAGCATACGATTTCTGAACGCTTCTGCATCTTCATACAAATTTCCATTTTCATCGATGGTATGGTCGAAATCGAAGCAGACGTAATTCTCTGTCAGACAAAAACCTGGATATGAACAGCCCTTTATATCATCGAAGGTTTTCCAGTTCTCGCTCAAGTTCCAACCACTTTCAATGGGAACTTTTTCATTCGTCTTGATCCATTGACGTTTCGTTTTTATGGAGATGGGAATACCCTCTCCCAAGATGGGATCCATTTTCATGCAACCTTCTTTCTTATCTTTGGCAAAAGATTGCCGGCACAACAACTTCATTTGATTTCAGGAGGTATTGTAGCAGAATGCTGATGACCATTCGCATTAGTGGTCAATCGCGTTCGTAGAACCTTCCTGTTTTCATCGGCGATGGCGATATTGTAGCAGAAACATTCACGGCCTTACGGTGTCAAGAAACATGACCGCCAGAGAACGCCTCAAAAGTTTTCTGCTAGCACGAAAGCTTCGCCCTGATATGCCATCATGTTTTTCTACACAGCGGCATACGCTTCGAAGGTATTGTAGCAAAATGTCACAGAGGCTCATTCCAAGCCCCAACGGTGCTGCGACATCCGCAATATCTGGTTGACCTTTCGATAGCATTATTGTAGCAAAAACACCGAAGGTACCCTTGATGGCAAGGAAAATAACGGTCAAAATCGCCTCAAAAGATTCTGCTAGAATAAAAAGTCCGCCTTTTCATAGGATGCTCTAAACAACAGGTAGGAGCGTGCTTCAGGGTGCGCACCTTATCGTCCCATGGAAACAAAAATCCGCTCGCCAATCAAAGCGAACGGATTTTTGCGTTGTTGTGCCTTTAGAAAAAAGGTATGATGGATTCTTCATCCATCTGCTATATATTATAGCAAAAATTATTCATATGAAAAATAATTCGGCTAAAGAAAAAATTCTATCTTGCTCTGAGGACGAATCGAAGGTTTCACACCATACAAAATGCATTTGCTATAATTATAGTTTACGGATTGACGAGCTCCATGCGCTCTTTTCGAAGCGCAAGCAGCATGAACAAAACGGCGAGAGCGTGGTGCGTCTTGTACGAACAGTCATCTGAAGCATCCACGAGGAGAGCATGTGGATGATTATCTCACCCCATGACGGATAATGACAGATGAAAAAATCATCCTGTCATCTGTAGCCCCGCATAATTGCTGAACTTATGACACTATGACACTTATGACAGTTATTTTCTAGGGTCAAAAATCTCCTTAGGTGGTGGAGCACTCTCCAACATCTCCTACTGTAGATGCAATGGAAATATATATTTTTGGGACACCTTCGTCATATCTGTCATAGTGTCAGAATCTGCATAAATACTAAGGTTCACGCTATGACAGATGGATTCCGGTGACAGATAGGTCTGTCACGCGGCTTTCGCTGGAGCAGTTTCTTTGGAAGGCGCAGTGGCAACAGGGGAGGATGGATCTGAGATGTTCGGCAACCATTCTTCGTCTGTCGCGAAGAATGCATGTGGGTGAAGTTCGTCCGGCATGACGATCTCCCTCCTTAGGCTTCTGGTGTTTCTGCTTGCTCACTTGCTTTTGTCGTGTCGCGCAGGGCATAGAATTTCTCTTGCCATGCGTCGCGCTGCTCCGTGAGCTTGTCGATGGCCGCCTGCATCTTTTCGATGCGTTCTTGATGCTTTTCCTCGGCAGTCTCCAAAGAAGCACGGAAGACGGCTTCGACATGACGGCGCTCATCGAGAACAGCTGTCTCCTTTTCATTTTCGAGGCGGTCCTTTTGGGCGTCCAGCTTTTCTTCGTAGCGGCCTTTGAGCTCTTGCAAGTCTGCTTTGGCCTTCTCCTGCGTAGCGGCGAGTTCTGCGGTGAGACGGGGAACTTCCGCTTCCGCAGCATCCGCGCGCGCCGCTTCTTTCCTTGCCTCTTCTTTTGCTTCTTTTGCTGTCGTTTCCAGTTCAACCGCAGCTGCGAGTTCGGCTTCTGACGCTTCGACCTTCTGCGTCAAGGTTTCATTTTTCTCTTTGAGCAGGGTATTGAGCTGTCGCATCTCTTCCAGAGCAGATTCGTGTTTTTCTGCGTCTGCATCGGCAGAAGCTGTGGCAGCTTCCAGCGCATCTTTCAGCCGGCTCAGTTCATCAGACAGGTCATCACGCTCTTTTTTGACTGCATTGATCCGATCCTGCGCATCTTTGGCCTCGGCCTTTGCGGCATCTGCCGCTTCCTTCAAAGATGCGACAGATTGCTCAGCGGATGCGATGCGCGCCTCGAATTTCTGCCGCGTTGTTTCCTCAACATTCGCGTACAGCTGGAGCGATTGCGTATAGGCATCGGAAAGCTGGTTGAGCAGCGAACGGAACTGTCCAACCTCGGCTTCACGTCCCTGCGCTTTTGCTGCCTGACTCTGCATATAGTGGCCAGCAAGCTCGTTGAATGTCTCGTCCCACGTCATGCCGAGCTCGTTCGAGATCGCTTGCAGCCGCTCGACGGTCTCCGGCTCGACTTTGAACGTCTTTCCTGTAGCAGCCATGACGACTTCCTCCCTTGAAATTACTAAAAATTACTTGGTAATGAAAGTATTACTACCATAAAAATAGCATAATTACATATAAAAGTAAAGGTACTACCATAAATTACTAGGTAATCTATGGTAGTACCTTTTGAAATTTGAAGTTTTTTGAGCAAAGAAGTGCTTATGCTGTAAGGTACGAGCTCGCATCAGGCAGGTAGCATTTGGCGAGGACGGCATCTGGCAGGACGAAGCGTCCGCCCTTTCGGGAATGACCGTACAAGATAGCACTGATGCCAAGATTCTTCGCCAGGCGGAAACCGCACCGAACGAAGCCTTTGTTGATGTAGAGATGCGGATAGCCGATGAGCAGGACGCGCGTGCCATAGCGTTCCGTCTTCTGACGAATCTGGCCGAAACTGTAAGCGCGGGTTCCGGCGTCCTCAATCATCAGATGGTCGGTGATGACCTTGATGGATTGCTCCGGGATGTCTGGGAAATATGGCTTGATGTTGCGAAAGCAGCTCCGAACCATTTTCGACCGCTTTTCATCAATGAACGTGCCGTAGAGGATGATCGGCCGCCCCTTGGATTGCTCCGCCAAATCCATCAGCGGCGTGCGGATGAAGTCTTTCTGAAAGTCGGCAGGAGATTGTTTCTGCTTGAGCATCCGGTTCCATCGCTCAATCTGGATTTCTTCTTTCGTTTTCTGGGCCATCTTGCGAAAGTCTGGAGGCTGGCTGAATGACTCGGTGGTGGAAGCAGCTTTCTTTTTCAAGTATGGGCGAAGGTCTGGATGGAAGCAGTGCCGGATGATGTCTTTCGATGCGGTGAGTTTTTCACCGGGGTGAAAAATCAATGGTTCTTTCGTGAGCTCGAATGCCGGATGCAAGACGCCGCAGGTAATGCCGTGACATTCACAAGATGCAGGATGAACGACAAGTAGCATCTGGTATTTTTTCTGCGCAGGTGCCCCTGTCACCAGTCGGTCAGCGAGTGCCCTGGCGTCCTTGACGCAGGCGGATGGCGAGAAGACCAGGAGGTCGGATTTCTTTCTGGCGTACGGATACAGGATGAGATGTGAGAACCATGCGTCTTTGGGATGTTCCTGACGATCTGGCTGGTAATAGCCGATGAGAAGAATGGGCTTGCCGCCTGTAGCAGGGACGAGATTCAGGGCAGGACGGCAGGAATCGATCTTGGCGTTCGAATGCTTCTTTTGGAGAGATGCATCCACTGTATTCGTCGGTTGTGCTTCGGCAGAGGTCGTGTCAGAAGGTGACTCCTTTTGAGGAGCGTCTTCTGCTGGCTCCTGGGATGTAAAGACGCAAAGTCGTCGTTGCAAGGCATGGAAGAACTTTTGCAATATCTTCCACATGGTATCACTT
>Ga0256405_10005809_pt1 | contig 20691 bp, 17 predicted proteins | sample RumenRJG_02DNA_FD_189096 | JGI IMG/M metagenome (GOLD analysis project Ga0256405, IMG submission 189096) | Bovine rumen microbial communities from Lethbridge, Alberta, Canada - RJG_02 | ecosystem: Host-associated > Mammals > Digestive system > Stomach > Rumen | place: Canada: Alberta... | reverse complement strand
TAATATTCACATTGAGGATTTCTCTTGTTAGTTGTTATTTGTTTATTAAATTATACAAGAAAATCCTCTTTTACTTTGTTATCTTATTTAAGCATTCCCACAGAAATAATTATTGAACCATTTTTTTCAACTCTACCTTTTATCTAAAAATCTTAAACCCACACTTTTTTCCTTAGACCCTAAAAAAGGGCTAGTCCTTTAGCGCTTTATTTCCGAAACTTTGCAAGAATAGATAAATGACAGTTTAAAGTGATCTAGACAATGGTAAAGAAAAAGCATAGGAATGTAATTTTATTATTGCATTCCTATTTTTAGTGTGCTCAGCATGAGCATTGTCTATAGGGTGTAAGTCCCGAAGTCGCCTGCTAATGGGAAGACTTAGCGAATCCACAAGGTGGTCACGGTGACGTGGCAGCTAAAAGAAGTGGATAGCAAATCTCCAGTCTGACGAACAGAAATCATCTACAGGCATGCACAGGTGGATAAGGGTGCTAAATAACTCAAAGTCCAATAATTAGACGGAACCTTGTATGTAAAGATGGCAGATAGATGGAGTGAAAGATAATGCCCTTACCTGAGGAGGTCTTGTCAGCGGGAAACCGTAGTAACAACGAATGACAAGAAGTCAGATTAGGCCGTAGTAGCGATGACTAAGTGTGAAGGGCCGAACCTAACAGATGTAAAAATTGGAGGAACCAAAATACACTCGTAACACAGTAAAGAGGCGCAGACCGATTGAAAGTGAAAGCGCACGCCGAAGCATGAGAGTAGTGCGGAACACAAGGGTAGTGATAGGATGTGGAAGCGATGTTGAGGATATATCCTTACGAAAAGAAACGAACTAAATTCCTTAAAAATATAAAGGTCATATTAGCTCGCATGGCTCCTGGTGGTATTTCAAAAGTCAAAGAGAAACTAAAAGTCTATATAAGAGGATGGGGCAACTACTTGAAAGGAGCAATCCCTTCAAGTTGGATGCAAAAGACTGATTCGCTAATAAGACGCAGAGTGCGTCAGTTACTGTGGAAACAGTGGAAGAAACCTGAGAAGAGATATACGGAAATTCATAAAAGGATTGGATGGAAAACCCCGCCTATTGGAGAATATGCCTATAGCTCTAACAGGTACTGGCGAATGTCTCACACACCGCTTATACACAAGGCTCTTAGTAATCTCAGACTAGAAGATGAAGGATGGTTCTGTTTGGAAATGGTGGAAGGACAGTTCTAATATAGTGAACCGTCCATAATTATGTTAGAAACCGCCGTATGCGGATCCGCACGTACGGTGGTGTGAGAGGGTTGAGCTATAACTCGCCCTACTCGATTATCTTAGAGTATATTCAGATGATGCCTCATCCTTTGACATTACATGTTTTTAGCGTTTTTTGGTCTGACCATAATAGGCATTGGCACCATGCTTGCGCAGATAGTGCTTGTCTAGAAGATCTTGCTGCATAGGCTTGAGCTCTGGTCTTAGAGTTAGGGCATGATAGGCCATAAATGCAACTTCCTCTAAAACGACTGCATTGTAAACAGCGTTGGCTGGTGATTTACCCCAGGCAAAAGGTCCGTGTGAGTAAACATTGCAAGCAGGAACATCTGGTAATTTTATGTTGCGTTTCTTGAAGGTCTCAACAATTACCTTACCGGTTTCTAGTTCATACTCACCTTCGATTTCGGCTTTGGTCATTTGACGAGTGCAAGGAATAGGACCATAGAAATAATCAGCACCGGTTGTGCCTAGGGCTGGAATATCAATACCGGCCTGAGCAAATGAAGTGGCGTTACGGGAATGGGTATGTACGACCCCCATAATTTCAGGACAGGCACGATAAAGCTCAAGATGGGTTGGAGTGTCAGTGGAAGGGTTTAGATCGCCCTCAACAGTTTTACCGGTGTTGAGATCAACCACAACCATATCTTCGACTTTCATGGTTTCATAGTCCACTCCGGATGGTTTGATGACTACGAGATTTTTTTCTCTGTCAATGCCTGATACATTTCCCCAAGTGAAAGTTACAAGACCGTGTTTAGGAAGGGCTAGATTGGCCTTGAAAACTGCTTCTTTAAGTTCTTCTAACATGTTTTACTCCGTTGTTAAACACTGTATTATGCTAAAAACGCATAGGAGGTGTCATAAAAAGTTTATGAATATAATCGAAAAGTTAACGTTAGTTAAAAATACGTCACTTTAATAAATTCACTGATTTTCTGTTATAAATTGCTCATGCCACAGGACATGAATGAGCAGGATAAAATCATAAAGTTAAGAAATTCTACTCCATTTTTTATTTATTTAATCTTCAAAAATATGATCTATGCAAAATATTTTAGAAAAATATATATAACCCTTTGTAAATCAAAGCGACTGACTGTAATGTAAACGATTGTAAGGATTTAATTTTTTTTAATTGTATATTGTTTATAATTTTTTTAAAGGATCTTTGCCAAATTGTTTAATACATACATTTATGTTGTTTATTAGATCATCAAGTGTTGGTTCAAGAAGAGGTTCTCTTTTGAGCAAGGTACATAATTCGATATAGAATGTTTTCTGTTTGTCATTAAGTTTCTGCATGGACCGCTTATAGAACCAGTAATATCCCTGCAGAGGCAACAGCAACAGAAAACATATACAGCATATTAGCATGGGTAGGCTATCTTCAATAGCCATAAAAAAAGGGATCCCTTTAAAACCTCCCCCTCTGTAAAAATACCATATGACGGTAAGAACGATAAAGGGAGGGAAAAGACGTTGTTCAAGCGTGATAACCTTTTTAATCCTGCATTCAGCAAATACTGGATAGAGTAAAGGTTCATCAGGCCATTTTTTCATGTACTCAACGCCTGCAAGGATATTTCTGATAAAACCCATGTTTTTTTCCATTTGTAACTATTGAATGTACTGCCATGTTTAAGACAATCTGTGCAAATACCATTTTGCTTTATCCTCAATTATCGCAAAAACAAATACTCTTTTACGACAATAATCTTTAATTGTTGCTGTTTTGAACGTTTTTTCTTGTTTCTATAGTTGCAATTTGAGATAAATGCAACACTGATCACATGCTTTATGTCAGTTTAATCTTTTTCATTGGACTTTGGGATTTTTTTCCTTAATTCATCTTAACTTTTTTTGAGTCAAAGAGCGTTTAAAAAAAATCAGACTAAGAGACAAAGAGGGCATGTGATATAATACGCGTCGATAAAATTTTTAAACATATCTTTCTTGCTAAAAGGAGTTTCTCGTGTCACGTAATGTTATGTTAGTGCCTGCAGGTAAGACTTCAGGCATTTTTTCTGCATCCTTAGGTTTGGTAAAGGCTTTAAATTCCAAGGGAGTTAAGGCTGCTATTTTTACTCCATTTAACAGTTGCTCCCAAAAAGAGTGTTCAGTAAATGGTCTTAACAAATGCTGTGTTGCTAAGAAAATTGCCAAAGGTGCTAAGACTGAAGTTTTAGAGGGAATTGTTGCCAATTACAATGAACAGTTTGAAGGTAAGAATTATGATGTTATTGTAATTGAAGGAGTTTGTGATGCTCCTTTTGATACAGTATCCTTGAATGCAGATGTCTGTCATGCTTTTGATGCAAGTATTATTACCTTGGTATCCGGAACTTGCAAATGTGCCAAGGGAGCACTTGACACTACTCTTAGAGCCTTCGGCGAGGCTGGTATTAAGCAGCATTTAGGTACTATTCTTATCAACAATGAGGCTCCAAAAGATGCTTCTGGTGCAAAGAAATTACTTTTGTCAGGCTGCGGGCACTGTCAGAGCAATGGCGAGTGTTGTGAGGCTAAAGAGCCAGCTCTTACAGATTTTCTAGCAACTGTCAATTATGATATGCAGTATTATGCTCCACGTGCTGTTGATTTATGTGAGCTAATTGAGGGCAAAATTGTATCTGGTGATGAAAACGTGAGAGCCTTCAAGGTGGCCTTAAGCAATGAAAGTGCCAACGATAAATGTGTTCTCGTAACTGCCAATGCTCCTCAGAAAACTGAGGCTAAGGTCGTGATTGTGACCGATGGCGCAGAAGCTAACTGTGGTGATGCTACCGTTATTGCTACAGATAAGACCCAGTGGTCTGTGGCCTCAGCCTTGGCCTCTATGACTGCTGAATTGCGTGATGATGCTCAGCGTGCATATATTGAGGAGAATGCTGTTAAGGATTTTGATGACAAGATTGTCAATGTCATCAAGGGAATTGAAGTTAAAGCCTTCCCTCTTATGAGTCCTGCTGCTTTCCGTCGCAAGTTAACCGCTCTTGCGATAGCTGCACACAAGAAAGTGGCTCTGCCTGAGGGTGAAGAACCACGTACTATCTGTGCTGCCGCCAAGGTGGCCGAGCAGGGTATTGCAATCCCCGTACTGTATGGCAATAAGGATAAGATCCTTGCTATAGCCAAAGAGCAGGGGGTTACACTTAACGATCAGGTTGAATTTGTTGATCCTGAGAGTCTGCGTGACAAGTATGTGGCTCGTCTGGTTGAGTTGCGCAAAGCCAAGGGAGTTACTGAAGAGAAAGCCAAGGAACTGTTACAGGATAACGTGTTCTTGGCCACTATGATGATCGAGAACAATGAGATTGATGGTCTAGTTTCTGGTGCTATTCACACCACCGCCAATACCATCCGACCTCCACTGCAGATCATTAAGACGGCTCCTGATGCCAAACTGGTTTCTGCAATTTTCTTTATGCTGATGCCTGAGCAGGTTTATATTTATGGTGACTGTGCACTGAACATCAATCCAACTGCCGAAGAAATTTCCGAAATTGCTATTCAGTCTGCAGACACTGCCAAAGCCTTTGGTATTGAGCCTCGTGTGGCCATGGTTACCTATTCAACCATCAATTCCGGTAAGGGAGCTGACGCTGATATGATGCGTGAGGCTACTGAACTGGTTCGTCAGAAGCGTCCTGATATTATGGTTGATGGCCCTCTGCAGTATGATGCTGCCGTACGTCCAGAAGTTGCTGCTCAGAAGGCTCCTGGTTCTCAGGTTGCCGGTAAGGCCACTGTCTTTATCTTCCCTAATCTGTCAACCGGTAACACTGTCTATAAGGCTGTACAGCGTTCTGCCAACTTGGTATCCATCGGACCTATGTTACAGGGCATGAAGAAACCTGTAAATGATTTGTCCCGTGGTGCTTTAGTTGATGATATTATCTATACTATTGCCGTTACCGCAATTCAGGCAGGCATGAAAAAGTAATTTAATCTTAAATCATGAGAACCGGATCTTTGTATCCGGTTTTTTAGTGCGCTCAACATGTGTGCAGTCTAATAGGTTAAAGTCCCTAAGTCGTCAAGTTCAGGGCAAGACTAAAGCGAACGGCAAAGTTTACATCGGAAGGTGTGGGCTGAAGGAAACCGCTAGATCTTATGCACAGAAACTGCTTATTAGGCAGGATGTGATTAAGGTAAGTCTTAAAAGAAGATGATGCCTGATCTAAACTGTAGCACATCAAGTAAATGCAGAGGTTCAGGGATAGGAGGCCTGTGCACTTACCTAAGAAGGTCTGATAGGATGTTCTGATCTTAGTAACAACGAACTATCAGAAGTGAGCCCGGGCCACAGCAGTCGAACGAGAAGAACGGTGAAGTGCCAAATCTATTGGTTGTATATCTAATCAAGTCGCTAGTATGCGTATGTACGGCATAAAACAAAGGTAACCTTTAAGTTAAGAGGATAGACGTAACGAAAGTATTATCTAAAGGAGCCGAGCATACTAACTACAAGAGAGGAGCAACATACAGTATCAATAGGAACCGCCGTGATACGAAAACCGTATGTAAGGTGGTGTGGAGGGAGACTTTCTCCCTACCCGATTCTCTGTTAATTTTGCTCTGAGGTATTTATGCAGGTTCTCATAACAGGTGGACTAGGCTTTATAGGTTCGAATCTTTATTTGCATCTTGTAAAAAACGGTTACACTGTCTATATCTATTCTCATCAGTCCCGTCAGAGCGCGTTAAAGGTTCTTTCCTCGCATCCTCTGTTAAAAGATGAGCGAGTAGCTCTTGTCTGTGCCAATGAACCACTTCCGGACTGTGAAATTGTAGTCAATCTGGCCGGAGAATCCATTGCCAAATCCTTTCTTACAAGAAAGAGACTGAAGGCTATACTTTCATCAAGACTTGAGATGCTCGAACTTATAGTTAAAGCCTACGAAAAAAGGCCTCCTCTTATGCTCATTGGGGCTAGCGCAACCGGGATCTATATCAACGGTGGATATGAGAAACTTCTTGCTGAAAGTTTTGCTAGTAGCAAGGATAACAAAGAGACGAACATAATTAGGAGGCAACAATCAGAAGACTTTGGCCTAAGTGAAGATGCTAAGACAGAAAAAAACATCTATGCTTCGCTTGTTATTAATATTGAACAAGCAACAGCCAGCAGTGCAGCAATGCTTGGCTGTAAATATGCCTTACTGCGTTTTGGTGTTGTGGTGGGGGAAGAAGGTGGCATTATGGAAATTTTATCTAGGTTGCCAAAATTTCGTTTTTTGCCTGGAGATAATTTTGTGCCGCATATACTCATTGGAGACGCTGTAAATGCTGTAAAGCATGTTATAGAAAATCACTTAACAGGAGTGGTGAATATGGTTTCACCATTGGCGCTTCGTTTAAATGAACTGCTAGAACTTTGTCAGAAACAGTCTTTTTTTACTTTTTACGTGCCGCGTTTCATCTTACATTTTGACAGAAGAGGGGCGCTGCTTAGGGTTAATCACATCATCAGTCCCATGCGTTTACGGCAAAGTGGTTTTTTGTTTTCATTTGACGAATTGAATCATAAAATCCCTTAAAAGAGACATTAATGTGAAATGATAAAACTCGCAATCGTTTGCAGCGACACTTGCTTTTAACCATCGGAATTTATGATTAATCAGTCAGTTATAAAACCAACCACTTGATAATAAAGAACTTATTGTAATAAAACTAGTTTTGAACAATTTTTTTGATATTGCCGTAAAGGTTTACAAATTTTTGAGCTATATCTAATTTTTTTAAGAAAATCTTAAAAAAATATCTAGGTCTATCACGTTTTAGTTAAGTTGCGTTTCGCAACTTTTTTACATTAGCTTACAATGAAAATCAGAAAGACCTAGAGATGCATAGAACACTTTGGTTCATGTTGAAAAACATGTTGCAGAGCAAAAGATCTTTCAGTCTAACTTTTCTATCTATAGGAGATTATATGAAATTAGTTAAAGCTGTCCTCGCTGCTTCTATTGCTGCTGTTATTGCAACTTCCGCACAGGCTAAACAATTAACCATCGGTTTCTCTCAGATTGGTGCAGAATCCGAGTGGCGTACTGCTAACACCAATGATGTTAAAGAGGCTGCCAAGGCTCATAATGTTGATCTGAAATTCTCTGATGCTCAGCAGAAACAGGAGAATCAGATTAAGGCTATTCGTACTTTCATTGCTCAGAAGGTTGATCTGATTGGTTTGGTGCCTATCGTTGCTACCGGTTGGGATAATATTCTTCGTGAAGCCAAGAGAGCAAAAATTCCAGTTCTGATTGTTGATCGTGATTTAAGTGTTCAGGATCCATCCCTATATGTTGCTAAAATCGGTACTGATTCCTATGCTGAAGGTCAGAAAGTTTACAAGTGGATTGATGAGTATGTAAAGGCTAACAATGTAAAACCACGTAATGGTGGAGATAAACTGAATATCGTTATACTAGAAGGTACCGTTGGTGCTTCAGCAACTACTGGTCGTGGTAATGGCTTCAATGATGCCTTAAAGGATGACCCAGATGGTGCCAAGAAGTTCAATATTCTTGCTTCACAGACTGGTGATTTCACCCGTCAGAAAGGTCAGGAAGTTATGGAATCCTTCTTAAAGTCAGATCGTGACAACATTGATATTCTGTTTGCCATGAATGATGATATGGCTTTAGGTGCTATTCAGGCTATTGAGGCTGCAGGTCTAAAACCATCCAAGGACATTATCATTGTTTCTGTTGACGGTGTGAAAGGTATCTTCCAGGCTATGATTGACGGTAAGGCTAATGCTACTGTTGAATGTAACCCATTACAGGGTGAACTTTTCTTCCAGACTGCAGAGAAAGTTCTTAAGGGTGAATCCGTACCTAAGAGTGTATTTGTAGAAGAAGGCGTCTATACTGCTGATCAGGCTGCTGAAGTCTTCCCATCACGTAAATACTAATTTTATAGTAAACAACCAAAAGGGGTGCCATAGTGCATCCCTTTCTCTATAGAACTTATTTTTTCACACATTCAAGAAGAACACCTGCATTAAGGAGGGCTATGTATGGCCTCGGAAAAAGATGATTACATTTTGCAGATGAGACATATCGACATGTTCTTCCCTGGAGTAAAGGCTCTTAAGGATGTAACTTTCAACCTAAAAAAAGGTGAGATTATTTCCCTAATGGGAGAAAATGGTGCTGGTAAGTCAACGTTGGTTAAGGTTCTGACTGGTGTTTATCATAAGACAAACGGTGAAATCACATTTGATGGTCAGAAAATCGAACCAACAACGCCGTTGGCTAGTCAGGAAATGGGTATTTCTACTGTTTATCAGGAAGTAAACCTTTGTGCCAACCTTTCAGTTGCAGAAAATATTTATATTGGACGTGAACCTCGTGGTGCTTTGGGTCGTATTGACTGGCATACCATGCAGAAGAACGCCTCTGATTTGCTATTTCGTGAACTTGGCATCGATATTGATGTTACCAAGGAACTAAATTTCTATCCTGTGGCAATGCAACAGATGATTGCTATTGCACGTGCTATTGATACCAAGTGTAAGGTACTGATCCTTGACGAACCAACTTCCTCGCTATCCGATAAGGAAACTGAACGCCTTTTCAAGATTATGCGTAATCTAAAGTCACAGGGTATTTCCATTATTTTCATTTCCCACTTCTTAGAGCAGATTTATACTATTTGCGATCGTATTACAGTATTGCGTGACGGTACTTATGTAGGCGAGTACGAAATTAAGAATCTGCCTCGTATTGAACTTGTCTCCAAAATGATGGGCAAGGAAGTTAAGGAAGGTGAAATAGAGTCAAATGTGGATAAATCCATCCCTCGCGACAATATTTTCCTTGAGACTGAGCATGTAACTGTTCCTGGTAAGGTAAAAGACTTAACCATGGATATTAAATCAGGTGAAGTGGTCGGTTTTGCTGGACTTTTAGGTTCAGGACGCTCGGAAATTGCCGAGACTCTCTTTGGTACGTTGTTAAAAACCAGTGGCAATATTTATATTCATGGTACTTCAGTTTCAGTAAAGACCCCTATGGATATGATGAAGAATCGTATTGCGTTCTGCCCTGAGGACAGAAAAGTGCAGGGAATCATAGGCGACCTTAGTGTACGAGAGAATATCATTCTGGCTATGCAGGCTAAAAACGGGATGTTCAAACATATGCCTCGCAGCAGACAGAATAAACTTGCTGACTATTATATTGATCTTCTGCGTATTAAGGTTTCAGACCGTGAGCAGTTAATCAAAAACCTTTCAGGCGGTAATCAGCAGAAGGTGATTATTGCAAGATGGCTGGCTACCGAGCCAAATTTACTTATCTTAGATGAACCTACCCGTGGTATTGACGTAGGTACCAAATCGGAGATTGAGGCATTAGCTGTAAGTTTAGCCAAAGAAAAAGGTATGGCTGTGATCTTTATTTCGGGTGAAATGGGGGAAATGGTACGCACCTGTTCCCGCGTCATGGTTATTCGTGATCACGAAAAAATCACTGAATTAAACGGAGATGAGATTTCCACTGCACATATTATGCAGGCTATTGCAGGAGACTATCATGGAAAATCTTGTTAAAAAATTTACCTCGAGTTCGCTAGCCTTACCGCTGGTTGCGCTAGTTATACTCCTTCTCTTTAATGCCTTTTTCGTGAATGATTTTTTCAAGATTGAGGTTATGGACAATGGTAATCTTTACGGTCGTCCTATTGATATTCTCTATCGTGCTTCGTCGCTTATCATTCTCGCTTTGGGTATGACCTTTGTGATTGCAACAGGTGGTATTGATATTTCTGTCGGTGCTGTGGTAGCAATCTCTTCGGCTACTTGTTGTGTGATGCTGGGTGGTGATATATCCGGTGTTCCTCATCATCCTTTCTTTATCGCAATTATTGCCTCGTTATGTGTGGGTGTTCTTGCTGGAATTTGGAATGGTACACTCGTTGCCAAGTTTAAAATTCAGGCCATGGTGGCAACTCTGATTCTGATGACAGCCGGTCGTGGTATTGCCCAGCTGATGACTGATGGTCAGATTATTACTGTCTATTACAAACCTTTTGCTTACATCGGTGGTAATATTCCAGGCATTGCTCTGCCAACTGCCATGATCATCGCACTGCTTATGATCTGTTTGGTGTTGTTTTTAGATAAGAAAACCTCCATTGGTCTTATGATTCAGTCTGTAGGTATTAATGCTAATGCCGCCCGTTATGCCGGAATTAAGGTTACAGCAGTACTCTTTGCCGTGTATATCTTCTCCGGCTTCTGTGCTGGTACCGCAGGTCTTATTGAGGGGTCTTTAATCCGTGCAGCCGATGCCAATAATGCTGGTCTCAATATGGAAATGGATGCGATTTTGGCTGTCACCCTTGGTGGTACGCTGATGGTCGGTGGCCGTTATTATATAGGTGGAACAATTATCGGTGCCATTACCATTCAGACACTGACTACAACCATGTACGCCATTGGTGTGTCCTCTGATCGTCTGCCAGCAGTCAAGGCTGTTGTAATTCTTATGATTATTGTGTTCCAGTCAGAGAAATTCAAGGAAATGTATCGTAATTATAAGTTAAAGCATCAGAATAATGGTGGTTCAAAGGAGGCATCAAATGCATAGCAAATTTTTCTCAAATTTGGTTGCATCTCAGAATTTTCCATTCTATGTAACGGGTGCATTGTTTCTGATACTGTTTGGTATCGGATCTGTTATGTTTGATAGTTTCTTCAGTCTGCAGGTGTTTTTAAACCTCTTTATTGATAATGCCCCGCTCATTATCGTGACTGTAGGTATCACTTTCACTATTCTCTCCGGTTTCGGTGGTATTGATTTGAGTGTGGGTGCGGTCGTTTCCTTGTCATGTATGACACTGGCTGTACTGATGAGAGATACCAGCATAAGTCCATATGTCTGCATGGCTATCGTGCTCTTAATTGGTATTGTGGTAGGTCTGGTGAATGGTCTGCTTATTACTTATTTTAGACTGCAGCCTTTCATTGTGACTTTGGGTACCATGTTCCTGTGTCGTGGTTTTACTGCCATTTTGTCTCGTGATTCGGTACCTATCAGCAATGATGCATATTCTGAACTTGCTTTCTACTCCTTTGAGTTTGGTGAGTATTTCCTGTCTTTAGGTTCTGTTATTGCTTTGAGTATGGTGGTCATCGCTACTCTGATTCTGCGTTATACTTCATTTGGTCGTGGTGTATATGCTATCGGTGGTAATGAGCAGTCTGCCCGTCTCATGGGTCTTAAGACGGACTCCATTCGTGTTCGTGTGTATATTATTTCAGGTTTCTGTGCTGCTTTAGGTGGTATCTGTTATTCATGGATTATGCTCTCAGGCTATACACTGCATGGACTTGGTATGGAAATGGATGCCATTGCTTCATCAGTTATTGGTGGAACACAGCTGATGGGTGGTGTCGGCTTTATGCCAGGAACTCTTTTAGGTGTAATGATTCAGGGTACTATTCTAACCATTATTTCCTTCCAGGGTACGTTATCTGCCTGGTGGACAAAGATTGTGGTTGGTCTTCTGCTTTGCCTGTTTATCGTAATGCAGGCTTTAGTCAACAGCCATAAGAACAAGTTAATGAATCAGATTGCTGAGGGATCAGTCAAGGCTGATAAGAAGTAATTCAACGCTTTGTGTGTTTTGGAAGGACTGTGAGATAATTGCACAGTCCTTTTTTTTGAGTTAGTCTTAATTTTGCAGCTTTTGCGGTAAATAATCTCTTGCTCATGAAGTGACAATCAATGTTGGAATCACTATTACTGCAAAGTGTTTATCATATTATGGGCTTGTGTTTTTTTGGGCAAAGTTTAACATACCCTGCACAACTTTTTTAAAACTGTAGCGTTCGTGAGCACGGTGAATTTCATTGAGGTAGTTTGGATACTGCTCCTGAAAAGTGTTGATGAATTTTTCAATCCTTTTTTTCAGACGTTCCTCATCATCAAAATCGAGGCTAATTCCTACATTGTATTCTTTTAGTACCTCAGGATTGACAGTAGGGGAAAGAATTACCGGTTTTTCAAAACCCAGCGCATTGAAGCACATGGCTGAATAAGTGTATATATACTGCATTGAAGCATAAGGAGCAATGATGATATCGGTATCATCCAAAGCCTTCTGCCAGGTAGCATCGGAAAGATAGGCGCTGGTAAAGGTAAAGCGCGGGTTATCCTTATACATTTCAACAATTTCACGGCATGACTTCTCATCCTGAGCATTATTGGTAACTGTCTGCATGATGAGTTTTATAGGCGTCGTAAATGAAGAGGTTGCCAGGATCTTAAACAAAAGACGGGTATTAAGATCGTGCCTGTAAAATCCGTAAAGACCAATGATTAATGGCTCATGGCCATCATAAGGCCCTTTTGGTTTTATGAGACTTGGAACGTAAAAGGGAGGATCAAGATAAGATACATTAGGCAGATTAGAAAGGGCATGATTTGGACTCGTGATAGTTATATGCACGTTAGGATATTTCTCTAGTTTTTTTGCTAGAGCCAAAAACTGTTCAAGTCGTCCTTTCTTTTCAAATGAGAATACCTGCATATTTACAATCACAGGAACTTTCGAATAGCACAGTCTGCTTCCTAATAAAGCCTTAAGATAGCGTGGCGTAGCAGTAGGAATAACGATGAGATCGTAATTTTTGCTTTCTGCCATGTCCTTAGCATGACTAAACCAGCGTCGCCGTCTTAACTCACGGGTTATGCTTAAAACGGTTTTCTTGATGAATCCTGCTTTACGATAGGAGATGGCTTCACCTCCTTTTAGGTATTCGACGTTAATGCCGTAGTCGGCTTTAAAAGGGTAATTTTGTGGTACAAAAAAAACTGGATCATGTCCTGTATCCAAAAGTTCCTGAACAAGACCGCGGTCATATTCAACCTCGTGCCCGGTAGGTACGACTGTCTCAAGAATTGCAATTTTCATGATATATGTACTGAAGAATGTTACTTCTGTTGCTTCATTTCGTTTAAATATGCGTTGTAATCACGAATATACTCGCTACCATCATAATGAGTGCTGGCAAGTACCATAAGAACAGCATCTTTTGAAAATTCATACATTTCCTTCCACATCATTTTAGGAATATATACTCCGTCGCGAGGTCTTGTGAGGGATACTATCTCTTTTGAGGTGCCGTCCGTTATCATAACCTTTGAGGTGCCAGAAACATTGATGAGTACAAATTCGCTGATGCGGTTAGCATGACAGCCACGCACTACAGTTGCATCAGAACCGTAGATAAAAAATGCTCTTTTGATTTCAAAAGGAATATCAATGGCACCTTCAACTACCACAAGATTTCCTCTCTCATCTCCTAATTCAGGGAAGGTCATTTTTCTAAAAAGTTCTTTTTGGCTCATAAATTATGTTCACGAAATAATCTTTGACTGATAAAAGATTATTCGTTTGCTCCTCTTTGCTAATATCTTAAATGAAGTTTAGAAACTTAGAGTTCTGTATGCAGTACTGTTAAATTGCAAACTCCAAATCAAATTTTATATGAATTTTAACAAATAATCTAAAAGGGCGTATTACAGTTTTTGTCTAGGGATGAAAATTATTTAAGGCTGTAACTATGTATTCCACTTCAGCGTCAGTTAAAACCGGTGACATGGGAATAGATAAAATAGTGTTATGGATTTCTTCACTCAAAGGATAAGATAATTCATTCCACTCGCGGTAAGCCTCTTGTTTGTGAGGAGGTATAGGATAATGAATGAGAGTCTGAATTTCTTTGTGGTTTAAATACTCAACAAGGGCATCACGCTTTTTAGTTCTTATAGCAAAAACATGATAGACATGAGCGAGCGGAGCATAGGTTTTGGGCAGAATAAGTTCCTCATTGTTGATGTTGGCTCGATAGTAATCAGCGATGTTGCGTCGTTTGGCGTTATCCTCATCGAGATACCTTAGTTTTACATCTAAAACTGCAGCATGCAGTTCATCTAAACGGCTGTTGATCCCTTTGTAGATAAAATGATATTTAAAATCGGAACCGTAGTTAGCCATAGCCTTCACTTTTTTGTACAGATCCTCATCATTTGTGACAACTGCACCGCCATCCCCAAAACATCCCAAATTTTTTCCAGGATAAAATGAGAAGGCTCCTCCATCAGAGAGATTGCCGACCCGGGTATTTTCATATAGAGCACCATGGGCCTGTGCGCAGTCTTCAAAAACCTTCAAATGATATTTTTCTGCAAGTGCTTTGACCTTGTTCATTTGCACGGCCTGACCATACAAATGTACTACTAGAATCGCCTTGGTTTTAGCGGTTATTTTTTCTTCAATCTTATTGACATCGATGTTGTAGGTGTTCATATCCGGTTCTACAAGCACTGGCGTACAGCCATTGTAGGAAATTGAGAGAATTGTAGCTATGTAGGTATTGGATGGTACAATGATCTCATCCCCAGGTCCAAAGCCTGATGCTTTGATAAGCAGGCACAGTGCGTCAAGGCCATTGGCAACACCCACACAGTAACGTGTGCCGCAAAAATCAGCAAAATGTTTGGTAAAAGTTTCGTTTTCACTTCCCTGCAGATACCAACCTTTATCAAGAACCGTTTTGATTCTGTCATCGATTTCACTTCTGAAACGGTTATTGATTTTTTCTAAATCCAAAAATTTGATCATAACTGCTGATTTCTCCTTGCTATGAAGTGGACATTGAATATATTTTTTGTAGTTTCTTTGCGTGGCTATATTCTACCATTTTTCCGGTTGAGACTATCAAGCTTTAGGTATTTTTCTATAGTGTAAAAGTAATGCAGAATACAGAATTCCAGTCCCAATTTACCGTCTAAAAAACCTCTATGAATAAAGTAGACCTTAAAAAATGCCCACAATGGTTTAATAAGGATATCCACGCAAAAAGAGCATTTTTTCCCATTTTTATGATATTTCTCTGCCACCATGGAGGAATAGGTATTGATTTTTTGAAGATGAATTTCCCAGGAACGGTAGGGAAAATGGATAAGCCGTCCCCTAAGTCGTACTATTTCAGATGTGGTGTGCAGACGTTCGTGAATGAGTCCCTCGTAATGAGCGTATCCCTTTTTGAAAAGTCTTTCTACATGGTCTGGTCTTAAATCTCCATGTAACACTTTGCCGTCCACAAAATGATTTTCACGTGAAACCTGATAGCAGCGGTTTTCATTCTTTGTTACCGCCTCAATGATTTCTTCTTTTAACAAAGGGGTAATACGTTCGTCAGCATCCAACATAAAAATCCAGTCATTTTGTGCCATGTCAATAGCGAAATTGCGTTGTGCAGAGTAATCACCATCTAAATTGCGCTTAATAACTTTAGCTCCGTGTGCAGTGGCCAATTCTACAGTTTTATCTGTCGAGTTGTTTTCAATGACTAAAATTTCATCGGCAAAGGAGGCGCTGCTAATGCAGTCTACAATATTGAGTGCCTCGTTGCGGGCAAGAATAATTACAGAGAGAGAAATGTTATTTTGTCTGTTACGCATATTTATGTCGGTCATTGGTTTTGTCCCAAAATCTGTTTTAGATAGCTTTTTTTTATAAATATTTTCTAATTTGCTTACTGGATCGCAATTGTTTTCAAATATAAAGTCAAGTTGTCTCCCATAACAGTTATTATATATGAATTATGAGGAGTATTTGTGCTGTCATGTGAATGCTTTTTTGAGAACAATATAATTTGTACTTTTGCACCGGTGGATAATTAGGTGTGGGATGGTAAGCATGAAAAGATTTATTGAATGTACAGTGTTATCGCTGGTGGTGTTTTACAGTTCCTTTAGTTTTGGAATTGAAGAGTTACACATATGGGAGGACAAGGACAAGAGTATTGGTATCAAACATGCTATAGCAGAATTTGAAAAAGAGTATGACTGTAAGGTTATTGTTGAGGAGAGTCCCTATGTGGGTCATTCAGACAAAATAAGAATTGCCGGACCCACAGGTAATGGACCGGATATTTTTTTACTGCCATCAGATCGTTTTGGCTCGGCTTTGGCCTACGGACTCATTGCTCCTTTAGAATTCATGGAAAAAGAAGATAACCGTTACCTTAAAGAGGCCACTGATTCTTTTTTCTTCAATAATGACTACTATGGTATGCCAAAGGCTGTTGAGACTTTATGCCTATATTACAACAAGACATATCTTAAAGAGCCATATATCTTTCTTGATGACTATTTCAAGAATTTTGATCCAAGTAAAAATAATATTCCTAAATACGGCTTACTGAGTATATGGGATCAGTTATATTACAGTTACGGCATCATCAAAGGTTATGGCGGTTATATCTTTGGCAAAGATATTATGGGGAATTATGATGTAAAAGATTTTGGCCTTAATAATGAGGCAAGTCTGAATGCTTTTGAATATTTAAAAAGGATTTACCGTACTCATAACATACCTAACGATTTTCTCATTGGTACCCGTTCTTCTCGACTAGAGGCGATGGATAAATATTTTCTTGAAGGGCAGACTGTGGCTGTTATTGGGGGCCCGTGGCTTGCGGACAAATATTTTAGTCAGACTGCATTTGATGTAGGTGTGGCTCCACTGCCCCTGCTGCCCAACAGTAACCCCATGCATTCATTTATTGGCGTTAAAGCCTATGTAATTTCCACGTGGGCTAAGAATCATGAGTTGGCAGAGAAATTTCTGCGTTTTATAAACCGTGATCAATTTGCGATTGAGCGTTTTGAAATCACCTATGAGATACCTCCTATTATTGAGGTTCTAAATCATGACAGTGTGAAGAATATTGAGTTAGTCAAGGCCATTTTTGCCCAAATAAGGTGTTCAGAGTTGATGCCTTCGATTCCTGCCATGAAGTATGTTTGGGATATTTTTAATCATAATCTGTCGATGCTGATCACAGGACAGCTCCCTACCAATGAAGGACTAAAAAAATGTGCTAATGAACTTAGGAGTCTTCTTGATAAAAGCGAGTAAGACCACTTTTTACAAGATTTATGCATCAAGATTTTTCATAGACAGCGTTATGACGGACTTGGAGTTATTGCGGTAGGAATCTAACTACGACTTATTTAACATCTTTTAAGATTAGAGGAGTGTATGCGTTATCTTGTCCTTTCTGATCTGCATGGAGGTTTTGAACAGACAAAGGCTGCATTGCAGTTTTTTTCTAAAATGCATGCAGATGTGCTGGTGTTGCTTGGAGATTTACTTAATCATGGTCCGCGCAATCGTTTGCCTTCAACCTATGAACCACCACAAGTTGCAACACTGCTTAATTCCTATTCTAACCGTATTATCGCAGTACGGGGAAACTGTGACAGTGAAGTGGACAGTATGGTGTTTGATTTTCCATGAAATGCACCGTACGCTATTTTATATCAGAAGAAAGATAAAGGACTTGCGAAAATTTTCCTAACTCACGGGCATCTGTATGATCCTTTACAGGAAAAGGATATTGTAAAAATGGGACTTAGTGACGGTGATATCATTTTAAGTGGGCATACACATGTAAGTGGTATTTTTGAGTGCGCAGGCGGGGTTATCAATATTAATCCCGGTTCTATAACACTGCCTAAAAATGGTAGTGCCCCTGGTTTTGCCTTTGTTGATGAGGTTAGTGTGGCACTCTACAATCTTGAGGGAAAGTTACTTAAATCTCAGATACTTTGCTATAAGAGTGTGAATAGTTAAATTATAGAATTAACTAAAACGTATGCATAACCATACGGTGCTGTGAGGGCAGTATCAACAATTATTCCCTCTTTCATGAGTAATTTTACTAATAAAGGAGCATAACATGTTTGCTACATCAATTGAACTTGCAAAAAAATATGATTATCTTTCTGAAAAATTTCAAAAGGCTTATGACTGGCTTCAAAAAACGGATATTTTAGCCTGTGCTGACGGTCGTTACAATATCTGTGAAGGCGTGTTTGCTATGGTACAGCGTTACAAACCTCTGCCTTTTGATAAAGCCCGTTTTGAGTCGCATTTTGATTATTTTGATATCCAGTATATTGCCAGGGGAGTTGAAAGTTTTGGTATGGCTCTGGTAAGTGACTGTGAATTGGCAGAAGAGGATCGAACTCACGATGTCGCTTTTTACAAGACACCTAAGTTCTATACAACGGTAAATCTTAAGGAAAAGGATTTTATTGTGGTACCTCCTGAGGAGGCTCATCAGCCTCGGGTGATGTATCAGCATGAGGATGGAGAGATTACAAAGGTTGTCATCAAGGTAAAAGTTTAGGCAAGATTGTAATTTTTGGTCTTGCATGTATTATCTTAATAGTCCCAGTGAAAACTAAAGATACCAGTTTTTAACTGTTAAGTCACATATTCGAAATTAAGTCGTATGAATATTTTTGGTACTATTAAGCCTGATTAATATTTTACCGATAGGTGTCACATTCTTGGGTGCAAGCCTTTTTAATTATTACAGAAAATTAAATAATATATATGATATGACTATTATAATTTTTTCAGTGTCTAAATAAGGGAAAAAAAATGGTAGAAACAACTGCAGAAAAAGGACTCAGTGTCAAAGGTAAGCTGTTGTGTGCTTTTGGTGTGATGATCCTCTTTACAATTATAATTAGTACCACAGCGGCTATTAATCTTGGTGCCATTCTCAAGGTTGCCAACTACACATCTTTTAATATTGACGAAAAATATAAGAAGTTCAAGAATGTAGGTAATTCCATATCAGCAGTACGAGGATTTGTCTTTAACTATCAGGCGCGAATTTCAACCTTTACTCCAGATAGTGAAGCAAAATGTGAAAAAGCAATTGAGGTACTAAGTAGTTCTTTAAGAGCATTGCCAACTAGTGGTGATCCTAAACAGCAGAAGTTAGATGAGATGCGTCAGCTGTGCTTAGAGTTTGTCGATGCTTATAAGAATACCATGATTGCCCAGCTAAGAGATGGTAATGAAAAGGGAGCGCAGGATACTTATATAGAAGTGGTTTTTCCAAAAATGGGTAAGTCACTGTCTATTTCAGAAGAGCTTGCAACCTCTGCTATTTCTGATGTGGAGGATGGTGTCTTAAAACTTAATAGTAATTTGCCTCTAATTCTTATTATATCATTTGCTGTAGTTGGTATTGTTATTGCTATATGGGTGGCGTTTGCTCTTTCTAATGCTGTGACTTCATCTATTAATTTGGCAGTATCAAACGCAGAAAAAATTTCTTCTGGTGATTTAAGCTCGTCTATTCATACCAACCGTACTGACGAACTTGGAGTATTACTTAATTCCCTTGAAAAAATGCGCAAGATTTGGCAGAACAATGTTATTGAAATCAAGAAAATGTCTTCTGATATTCAGAAAAATATGCATGGTATTAACGATGTAACGCGTGAAATTAATGCGGGAACTCATGATACTCAGAGTATTTCCATGACTGTGGCTGCGGCTTCCGATGAAATGGTTTCCACAACTCAGGATATAGCCAAAAACTGTGATAATGCCGCTGCAGATGCTGCTGAAACAACCAACTGCACCAAGAGTGGTGTACATGAGGTTGAGCTTACTATAGAAGATATTAAATCTCAGGTTGGTCGTTCACAGGTTGATGCCGAAAATATTGCCGGACTTGTAAAACAGTCTCAGATGATTGGCAGTATAGTGGAAACTATCGAAGATATTGCTTCTCAGACCAATTTGTTGGCATTGAATGCTGCTATTGAGGCTGCCCGTGCCGGTGAGGCTGGTTAAGGGTTTGCTGTGGTGGCAGATGAGGTTCGGTCTTTGGCATCAAGAACTGGTTCTTCTACACAGGAAATCATTAAAATGGTTACCAAAATCCAGTCTGATGCCAATAGTGCTAATGCATCTATGACCATGTCTCTTAAGAACATGAATGATCTGGCTGATAAAACCGGTAATGTTCAGGTTCTGCTCAATGACATTATGGGACGTGTAGACAATGTTAATGTTCAGATAAATCAGATTGCCAGTGCAGCAGAAGAACAGAGTACTGCTACTTCAGAGATTTCTTCAAATATGCAAAATATCAGACAGGGGGCTGAGAATCTTGCTGAACTTGTGGAGCGTGCTCAGGGGCAGGTTAATGATTCTGTTGGTCAGTTAGATAAACTGAACAGTATAATGAACAAATTAAAAGTTTAATTTAAAAATAATCTAACGAAAACACAGTGACCCCCAGCAGGACACTGTGTTTTTTTGTGCGCTCAGCATGTGAGCAGTCTAATGGGTTAAACCGTCATTGAGCAGTATTTTTTCCGAATTTATTTTTCTTACCTTTGAATCTACCATAATTCAAAATTTAACAAAATTTCTGAAAATTCATTTGGTCGCTACTGAATTAGGCCTATTCTTTGAGAATCCCACCAGTCGCTATGGTTTGCTGCAAAAGCCTCATATGTTTGTCGCTGGTAATAGCGCGTCCACTCAAAGCCCATGGCTGAAACTATATTGGCAAAT
>Ga0256405_10005808_pt1 | contig 20692 bp, 19 predicted proteins | sample RumenRJG_02DNA_FD_189096 | JGI IMG/M metagenome (GOLD analysis project Ga0256405, IMG submission 189096) | Bovine rumen microbial communities from Lethbridge, Alberta, Canada - RJG_02 | ecosystem: Host-associated > Mammals > Digestive system > Stomach > Rumen | place: Canada: Alberta... | reverse complement strand
GCATCCGAGAGGACATCCCGCTTCCATAGCTCATAAGCGGAAAGACCGTCCACACCATCGGCTCCGGTCAGGTAATAATAGAAATCAGCCTCGGAGTTCTTTTTCTTATCCCATTTCTTGCCTGGGTTCTTTGGATCATCGACATCTCCACCAGAGATATATTCTTTCCAAAGCTCATACGCGGACAAGCCGTCAACGCCGTTCTCACCTCCAAGGTACAAGAAGAAATCTTCCAGGGCAACCGCGTCCTGTGGCCAATTCGGATACTCTTCCGGATCATAAACTCCGTTTCCGGGGTTCTCCAGACCGTCTTCGGATAGCACTTCCTCTTTCCAAAGCTCATAAGCTGACATTCCGTCTTCGCCAGAAGGCCCGGTAGCGGGAACTCCCGTGTCAGTGTCTCCGACATGCCAGTTGCCGTCATCACCGACATAAGGGGTCTTGCCGCTGGCACCCTCATCTCCCTTATCTCCTTTCTCGCCTTTAAGGTACAAGAAAAAGTGACACATCAACGTGTCCGAGGAAGACCACTCGGGGTCCCCGTCCCCTTTTATGTATTCGACCCACACCTTATAGGCGGACAGTCCTTCAGCTCCATTCGCCCCGGCCGGGCCGGTGGCCGGCACACCGGTGTCAGCGTCACCTATGAACCAGTTACCGTTGTCTCCTATGTAAGGGATAAGGCCGTCATCTCCTTTAGGACCAGTAAGGTACTTGAAGAAATCCCTTTCCGAGTCGTTTGAAGGATCCCAAATTCCCTCACCTCCAGGGTTTTCGGCTTTTCCTGTACTTATGTATTCTTTCCAGACCTCCATGGCGGTTTTACCATCGTCACCACGATCGCCTTTCTCTCCTTTCAGGTAGATAAAATAGTCAGAGACTGTGGTCTTGGTCTTGTCCCAACCTGAAATTGTCCCGTCAGCGACAGCCCTTAGCCAGACTTCATACGAGGTGAGACCATCGATTCCAGCTATTCCCTGTTCGCCCTTAGGACCCTCCGGCAAGGTCACCTCAAGTCTTGTGCAGGACATTAGGACAGCGGCTCCCATTAGAGCGGCAGCCATAATTCTGATACTGTTTCTCATTAGCTTATGTATTTAATTGTTGGTTTTCAAGTAATTCCAAAGCGGTTCCCACGTCACCTGCTCGATTACGACCTTCCTGTCTCCTCTACGGGTGTCATCATCAGCGCTGGCGGGAACCAAGGCTGTCCTCCTTCCAAAGCCCTTATGGAAGAGCATATCCTCAGGCACTCCCCTCTTTACCAAAGCATCCCGGACAGCCTTCGCCCTCGCCTCAGACAAACGCTCGTTGTAAGAATCACTACCCCTCGCGTCAGTATGGCCGCATATCATGAACTTCTTGTCAGTGAACTTCTTGAGAACATTGGCGACCTCGTCGAGAACAGACTCGCTCTCTTTGGTAATATCCGCCTTGTCGAAATCAAACGTGACATTGTCCATCAATTCCGCAAGTGTTTTCTCGAACGGAACCTCTTTGTAAACCTCCCTGATAGTTTCCACAGGTACCTCTCTCACGACTTCTTTCTCCACCACCTTCTCAACTATCTTCTCAGTAGGTATAATCACCTCGGACTTCTTGCTCTTGCCACCTAACCGGAACACAAGCCCTGCCGTGCCCATGGCGAAATTAGCTCCTTTTGAGCCAAGGGATCTCATGTAATCTCCTCCAACACGGACACCTATCCTGTCTGACAGCCATCCCACAAGGCCAATACCGGCCGTGACAGGGATATAAGTTTTAGAGTCGAAGGTTGTGCCTTTGTTCCAAGCGTCCTCCGCTTTCCAAATCGCTTCCTTAGTCACATCACCTTCAAAACGCCCGAAGTAAAAGGTCGGGAAACTCTTCCGGTAATAACTGACACCAAGACGCAAATAAGGTTGGAGCCACTCACTCCGGACGAAAGGGCGGAACTGAATTCCAGGACCCGCCAGGACTGAAAAGCCATTTTTCAGAGATCCGGACTCATAGTACCTCGCCAAGCCAAGAGTGCCTTGGACATCGGCATACAGCCATTTCTTGATCTCATAAGCGGAATACAGGCTCACCCCGCCATAAAGTTGCTTCTCCTCAAGGGTGAAGACATAATCACCTCCTGGCGTCTGGTGAAAGTTCGTAACCATCGTTCTCGTGTGGTTGATAGCGGATCCTCCGATCCCCAGCTCAACAGCATGGGAAGATTTTTGGGAATATGCCCGGACTGGGCATAACAAGATGACGGCCAAGGCCATCGGAATCAGATTGTTTTTCATCATTCAGGTATTTTGATAATGATAGTCAATCAAACGAGTAGTCAACCAGGTTCTTTATCCCGGGAATCCCGTAATACGCCGCATCTATATCTCCTCTCAAGTATATTTTCTTGCCGATGAATTCCGGATGATCCACGAGATTAAGAGCATCCCGCATCGGGCCTTTGACCAACTGGACCGAGACACATGAGGATTTCTCGGAGACAGAGGAGCGAGGGGCGATAGCGATATTGGTATAAGAGTCGAAAGGGGCCTCGAACTTGATTCCGTTTTTACTGGAAGACAGGTCTCCTCCAACTATATAGCCGCATACCCAGACTCCTTTCTCTCCAACATGGTCTTTCACCTGTGCGGCTCCATAGGCGCTGGATTTATCCGCGCCAAGTCCCGCCTGGCCGGCTGATCCTATCTCAAAATCCTCCTCTCCCCACTTGCGTAGCGTGTCCAGTTTTATCGACACCTCCCCGCCTTGTGCCTCCGGTTGTCCCGGCAGCGAAGGACAAGTTACGCCAAGTGTCAGCATCTCCCTGGCTTCCAGCCTTTTAGTAACCAAAACAGTTGACTTGTCCTTTTCCTTGAGCGTCACGGCGAGTGAGCCTGGTTTGAAAAAGCCCATCCTCCCTTCAGAAGGACCGTAAGAAAGGCTTTCACCATTGGATGAGACTTCAAGGCTGCCTCCAGGATAGACATCAGCGAAATCAGGATCGATTTTCAATCGAAGTCCGCAGTTGAGTTGCGAACACTCGAGCAAAACATTTGTCACCGCACCAGCCTTGACTACTACCACCTGCTCGTCTCCGAATTGCGGAGCGTCAAATTCCGGCTTGCGGAACTCTCTGGACAATGCCGTGACTGTATATGTGCCGGGATTGACAAGCATAGTCTCGGGAGAATCTCCATAATAACCATCATACAGGATCTCTCCCGCCGAATTCACCACTTTCAGCTTAAATGCGTCGGTGTCAGGATAGTCAGCGGCTCGGGTGATAATCCATGGGGAGAAACTCCATTTCAAGGATCCCTGACCGGTTTCAGAAGGCATTTTGTTACAAGAAGATAAAAGCGCTCCCATTACAAAAATGCCCCAAATGACGGAATGCGCGAATAAACGGACCAAAGTCTTCATAGCTCAATATTTTTTCTTAAATCCGCCTCGTAGCGGACTTGTCGCAAAGCTATGGAGACTAAACAGAAAAAATTGAAAGAAAGAGAAAAATGTTTATTAAAAAAGATGAATTTCCGTTTTTTACGGATAGAGAGGGCATAAAACACGAAGCAATCGCAGTCACTGCGATCGCTCCGCTACTTAACCTAAACTTAAACTATGAAAAACTTCACGTCAAATATACAAATTCTTTTGATATCAACAATTATTTGATGCTTTTTTTTCGCTATTTGATAAAAATATTTCATTTATGTCGCGAAAGGAGTTCTTTTTCCAAGTCTCCCAAGCTGATTCCCATCTGCTCGTTCAGGACCAAAAGGTGGTAAAGCAGATCTGACGCCTCATAAATATACCGTCCCTTATCTCCACGCATAGCCTCGAGAATGGTCTCGACAGCTTCCTCGCCAACCTTTTGGGAAATCTTGGCGACTCCCTCAGTGAACAACTTGGTGGTATAGTGTCCCTGCGGCATCTGCTCATGACGTTTTCTCACGACTTTCTCAAGCTCGCCCAAGAATCCTTGCTCAGGAGCGATATCAAAACAAGACACTGTACCTCTGTGACACGCGGGGCCGTCAGGATCCACATAGACCAGAAGTGTATCGGCATCACAATCCGCCAATATCTCCTTGACATGCAGATAGTTCCCGCTTGTCTCACCTTTCGTCCATAACTGTTTTCTCGACCGGCTCCAGAACGTCGCCAGTCCCGTCTGGAGAGTCTTGTCATACGCCTCCTCATTCATATACGCCAGCAGCAGCACCTTTTTGGTGGAAGCGTCCTGGATGATTGCCGGAACAAGTCCGTCCGGATTCTTGCTGAAATCCAATGTTATCTTTTCCATATTATTATTGTGTTTTATAATCTCACTGGTATTCCTTCCGATTGAAGAAACCGCTTCAGGTCCTTGATTGATATCTCACCATAGTGGAACAGACTGGCCGCGAGGGCGGCGTCAGCCCGCCCTTTTGTCAGCACATCAGCGATGTCCCTCATGCTACCGGCACCTCCCGAAGCTATAACCGGAATTGAGAGGCTTCCGCACAGGCGGGAGAACTCCTCGCATGGATAGCCATTTCTAGTGCCATCATGATCCATCGAAGTGAATAATATCTCTCCCGCGCCACGCTCCTGCGCCTCAAGAGCCCACGTAAATAGCTCTTTATCAGAAGGATACGTGCCTCCAGAGGTGAACACAGTCCACTTTCCACCGACGAACTTGGCGTCAATGGCAACCACGACGAACTGACTGCCGAAATGGCCGGCTATCTGTTCAATAAGCCTTGGATCTCGCACGGCGGCACTGTTCACCGTGACCTTATCCGCCCCTGCATCGAGCAGTCTGGAAGCGTCTTCCAATGAGGATATTCCTCCTCCGACAGTAAATGGAATATCAATCCTCTCTGCTATGGAACGGACGAGTCCTGTGAAAGTCTTGCGTCCCTCTCTGGTCGCAGATATATCCAGATAGACCAGCTCATCCGCTCCCTCGCTGGCGTAAAACGCCCCGAGCTCGACAGCGTCACCCACTTCCTTAAGATTAAGGAAATTGATGCCTTTGACAGTCTTCCCATCTTTCACATCCAGACAAGGGATTATTCTTTTAGCCACCATAAGCTATATCCTCCAATTTTATCCGCCCCTCATACAGCGCCTTTCCCACGATAACGGCCGGAACTCCGACATCCTCAAGGGCTTTAATATCCCGGACATCCCCGACTCCACCGCTTGCCGTAATCCCCACACCAGGGAACCTGTCCATCAGGCTTTTGTAGAAGTTTGGATCCGGACCAGTTAGCATTCCATCCTTAGAGATGTCTGTAACAATGACTTCCGAAAGATCCGGAAGGAAGGAATCAAGCAAGGAGGTGATCTCCGCCCCGGAGGTTTCTGTCCATCCGCTGACCGCCACCTTGGTACCCCTGACATCAGCTCCGAGGACAATCTTATCCGGGCCATATTCCCGCAATAAAGACTTGAACAAGTTCGGAGCTTTGACCGCCATGGTCCCTAAAACGACTCTCGAGGCTCCCGCTTCGAGAACAGCGTCAACGTCACCGCGAGTCTTGATCCCTCCGCCCCATTCTATCTCCGTTCCCGAGACCGAGGCCAGTTCTTTCAAAGTCTCCAGATTGACGGGAAAGCCTGATTTCGCCCCATCAAGATCAACAGCGTGCACACGGGTCAGTCCAGAAGCCAAAAAACGCTCCGCCATCTCCCGCGGTTTGGCGGAATAGAATGTGGATCTGTTGTAATCGCCCTGGGAGAGGCGCACGCATCGCCCCCCGATTATGTCTATTGCGGGAACAATTCTTATCATAATTCCAGGAAATTCTTTAGCAACCTGGCCCCGTCGGAGCCGCTTTTCTCAGAATGGAACTGGGTCCCATAGAAGTTGTCGCGACGAAGCGCCGCGCTGAACCTTCGGCCATGGAGAGTGGAGGCTATCGTGTCAGGGCATATCTCAGCATAATAAGAGTGGACATAATACATGTACGCACCCTCCTTAATGCCGTCAAAAAGGCCAGAGCTCAATCCTTCTATCTGGTTCCAACCCATGTGAGGGACTTTCAAGTCAGGATCATCCGGTCTGAACCGTCGCACATCGGTGTCAAAGACTCCAAGGCAATCGGCATCCCCCTCCTCGCTATGGCGGCAAAGAATCTGCATACCGACACAGATTCCCAGCACAGGTTTCCGGATTGAGAGAATTACAGAATCCAATCCCAGGGAACGAAGGCCGTTAAGAGCCACGGAGGCGTCTCCAACCCCAGGGAGAAGCACCTTGTCCGCCGAGGTAAGCCTTGAAGGATCAGCTGTCAGGTCCCACTCCGTCACGCCCAAGCGACGAAGCGCGTTTATGACTGACAACACATTCCCGGCATCATATTTTACTATGGCTATCATAAGACTCCCTTGCTGCTTGGAACCGAAAAATTGAAGGGATCCTTTCGCACAGCGGCGCGCAAAGCCCTGGCGAAAGCCTTGAACACAGCCTCCGCGATGTGATGGTTATTCTCACCTTTCGCGGTTATGTGGAGATTGCACCTCATCGCTGAGCAGAGAGATTGGAAGAAGTGCTTGAACATCTCTGTCGGAGTGTCACCAACATATTCCCGAGTAAAAGTCACATCCCATTTGAAGTCCACCCTTCCGCCAAGATCCAGCAGCACAAGGGCTTCCGACTCGTCCATCGGTAGGGTGAAGCCATATCTCTCAATACCTTTACGGTCGCCGAGAGCCTCGAGAAGAGTCTCCCCAAGGGTTATGGCCACATCTTCCATAGTGTGATGCTCATCCACATCAAGATCTCCCTCGGCTTTGACAGTCAATGATATGCCCCCGTGATGAGGAATCTGCTCCAGCATGTGATCGAAGAAACGCAGGCCTGTGCTGATTTCCGACTCACCGGTTCCGTCAAGATCGACGGCCACCATAATACGGGTCTCTTTCGTGACTCTTTCCCGACATGCCTTTCGTCCTGCCACAGCCGTCTGGGCAGGCTTGAGGCCAGGATTCTCATATTCTTCTATCGACCTCAAAAGGCGCTCGTTCTCCTGGGGTGTGCCAATGGTGATCCTGAGGCAGTTCAAGCATCCGGGAACAGTGGAGCGATTCCTTACTATTATTCCGTCCTTAATAAGATGGTCGTATAATCCTAAGGGATCTTTAACTCTCACAAGCAGGAAATTTGCGTCGCTGGGAAAGACTTTTTCCACACAATCAAACGCCTCCAATCGTGCCCCCAAGGTCGAACGCTGGGCCACTATCGTGTCGGTTTCCTCCTTAATCTTCTCAGGATCAAGCCTTTCCAAAGCCAGCTTCAGCGTGTCCGTACCAATATTATAGGGATAGCGAACCATGTCGAAAACCGAGATAATAGCAGGATCGGCGATTGTCATACCGATTCTCAACCCAGCCAGGCCACAGGCCTTTGACAGGGTCTGAAGTATAACAAGGTTGGGATATTCCTCCAAAAGCCTTTTCATGGAACCTTCCGGAGCGAAGTCCACATAAGCCTCATCAAGAACCACTATTCCCCCGAAAGAGTCCAGTATCATCCTGAGGTCCTTCTCGGGGAAAGCGTTGCCGGTCGGATTATTCGGGGAACAGATGAACATCAAACGGGTGTTCTCATCGCATGCCTCCAGCAAAGCGTCCACCGGCAAAGAGAAATCTTCCCTCAACTGTACTTGACGCCGCTGTACCCCGTTTATGTCAGCACATACCGAATACATCCCGTAACTCGGGGCGATCATGACCGCATTATTGACGCCAGGCTCGCAGAACACCCTGAAGCATAGGTCGATAGATTCATCGCTCCCGTTCCCGAGGAATAGCATATCCTTCGGCACCCCACGATATTCAGCCAAACGCCCGAGCAAAGTTTCCCTCAGGCTTCTGGACGGGTACCGATTGAGGCCGCCAAACCCATAGGGACTCTCATTGGCATCCATGAATATACCAAGATCGCCCTGGTACTCGTCCCGGGCCGTGGAATACGGCACAAGATTCCTGATGTTGACCCGCATCAAGCTCGTAAGCTCATCCTTTCTCATTCGTTTCACTCATTTATGGTTCCACTACCGACTCTAATCCTGACCGCATTCGCGTGAGCCTCCAGCATCTCGGCGTCAGCCATTGTGGAGATCGTCTTGCCGAGGGTAGAAAGGCCCTGCGCACTTAAAGACTGGAAGGTTATGGCGTGCATGAAACTCTCGACGCCCAAACCGCTCCACGCCACCGCGGTGCCGCCTGTCGGAAGGATATGGTTCGTGCCGCTCGCATAATCACCCGCGCTTTCTGGAGAATAATGTCCGAGGAAAACGCTTCCGGCCGCCTCGACTTTCTTCGCCAAAGACTCAGGATCCTTCACGGCCAGAATAAGATGCTCCGGAGCATAAAGATTGGCGAAATCCATACACTCGTCCAAATCTTTCATGACTATTATACGGCTCTCCGCCAAGGAAGCCTCGACTATCTTATTTCTTGAGAGAGACTCTTTCTGGACCTCGATCTCACGAAGCACGCTCCTTGCGACCGTGACACTATCGCTGAGCAGAACCACTTGACTGTCAGGGCCATGCTCAGCCTGTGAGAGGAGATCAGCCGCCACAAACGAGACATCGGCGCTCTCATCAGCGATGACAAGAACCTCTGATGGACCCGCCGGCATATCCGTAGCCACTCCTTCCTTACTGACAAGCTGTTTCGCCTTGGTGACATAGCGGTTCCCGGGACCGAAAATCTTATCGACCTTGGCGATAGACTCCGTGCCGTAAGCCATAGCGGCCACGGCCTGAGCCCCACCTATCTTATAAATATCCTCAATTCCGCACAATGAGGCGGCGAAAAGGATAGCTGGAGCCACAGTCCCATCTTTAGATGGAGGAGTGAACATGACCCGTTCGCGGCATCCAGCTATCGATGAAGGAACTCCAAGCATAAGGACGGTGGAGAACAGAGGAGCGGTTCCTCCAGGAATATAAAGCCCAACTCTCCTGATTGGGAGATAACGACGCCGGCAAGTCGTCCCAGCACCGTCATTCCATTCAGTATCTTTGGGCAGTTCCAGCTCATGGAAAGACCTGATTCTGGCAGCGGCCTCCATTATAGCGTTCTTGAGATCTTCCGGGACCAATCCGGGAGCGGCCTCAATTTCTTCCCTGGAAACTTTCGCGTCGACAAGAGGGAATCCCTCAATAGCCTCAGAGACTTGCCTCAAAGCCGTGTCCCCACCTTTACGGATTTGTTCAAGAATGCCCCCTACACGCCATTCCAACATGGCGTCATCACGTCCGACCCTCCTGGTGAGGGGAACCCATTGCTGCCTGTCCGGCTCAACATATTTTCTCATGACTCAATCTATTACTTTATCGAGGTTAAGAATCAGAATCCCTTCCGCTCCGATCTGTTTCAGACTCTCGACTGTATGCCAAAGATCGGAGTCGTCCACGACGGAATGGATTGAGCACCAGCCGTCAAGAGCCAGCGGCATGACCGTGGGACTACGCATGGACGGGAGAAGCCGCATGGCGTCTTCCAGCTTATCAGAAGGTATATTCATCAAGATATATTTTTTGCCGCGACTTTCACGGACGGCGTCAAAACGGAAAAGAATCGAGTCAATCAGCTTTTGTTTTCCGCTTTCCACATCTTTTCTGCCGATAAGTACGGCCTCACTCTCCAGTACGACCTCAACTTCTCTCAGGCCATTCGACACCAGGGTTCCGCCTGATGAGACTATGTCGAAAATGGCATCGGCGATTCCCGCCGCTGGTGCGATCTCCACAGACCCTTTTATCTCTCGGATCTGGGCGGATATTCCTTGCTCGGACAAGAATTTCTTCAAGACGGAAGGATATGAAGTGGCTATGGAACGGCCCTGGAACCATGACAAGCCGGGATAATCGACCTCCTTGGGCACAGCCAGCGAGATACGGCACTTCCCGAATCCGAGTTTACGGATCACCACCACATCAGCCCTTGACTCGGCAATCTCATTGAAGCCGACTATTCCCAAGTCGGCCGCGCCGTCACAGACAACCCCAGGAATGTCATCGTCCCTGAGATAGAGCAGCTCCAGCGGAAAATCCGAAGCCTTACCGATGAACTTGCGTTTTGTGTCATCGACATCAATTCCTGAGTCTTTCAAGAGCTTGACGCTCTCCTCGTTTAGTCTTCCTTTAGACTGAATGGCTAATCTTATCATTATTTTAAAAACAAAAAAGGCTTGCCAGGTTTCTGGCAAGCCGATGTCACACTTCAAATATGGTCACACCATCACTTACCAGACTTATACAGCCAGGTGATGATGATGGTGATAAGAGGCAAATGACTTCATTTCGTCCGCAAGATAGTTATTTTCTACCAAAATGCAACTATTCAAAGCGAATTTTCGCGTATTTGAGCAACAAAATCTTCTCTCCGTAGTCGTCGAACTCGATTTTCGCCTTCAAATCAGGGACGGAGCCAGTGATCTCTTTAATCTCTCCGAAACCGAATCTGTTGTGCTCTATACGTTGCCCGACCTTCAGATCCGTCATAGGGACCGGAATGAACTCTGAATCAGGCATTTTCGGAGGGAGCGGCCTGTTACGTAAAGCCTCCCTTGAGATGGAGCTGGTGACTGTAGGCTGAGGTTTTGGCTGAGGTTTAGGAATATACCGGACACCTCCGTCTGACATGCCGTACCTGGTCTTGGCAGGGCGGGATCCACCGGAGCCAAATCCCCTGAATGAGCGTTTGAATCCAAAGCCGAAATCGTCGCCATCATCCTCAAAGTCCCCGGAATCTTCCCTAAGGGGGTTGGAAATGTATTCAGGGTCAATCTCTTTAATGAATCGGCTCGGAGAATTCGACTCATGCTTCCCGTTTCGCATCCTGGTGCTGGCGAAAGAAAGATATAGGCCGGTCTTCGCCCTGGTCATAGCGACATACATCAGTCTCCGCTCTTCTTCTATGTCATTAAGGGAGGCCAGCATTCCACCGGACGGGAACAAGTTTTCCTCAAGGCCGGCGACAAAGACATAAGGGAACTCGAGACCTTTAGCGGAATGCGCTGTCATAAGCGCGATCTTGTTCATCGAGTCCTCATCCTGACTGGCGTCCACGTTTGTCAGAAGGGAGATATTCTCAAGGAATTCGCCCAATGTCACCACCGGATACTCGACCTGTGTCTCGTCCTCAACTTCACTGTCGGCCAGAAGTTCCTGAAGATATTCGTTCTGACGGTCTTCCACGAATTGCGCCGCACTGTTGATGAGCTCCTCGACATTGGAGGCTCTTGACTGCCCCTCTATTGACGAGTCGGATTTGAAATGGGCGTAAAGTCCACTCGCGTCGGAGGCAGACCGGGCCAGCTCATGAGCGTCCGCCACAGCGGCTTTAACAGCGAAACCGTTTATCATGTCGCAGAAAGTCCTGATCCGGGCAACGGCCGGAGCTTTCAGCCCATATTCGGCGAAATCAGTCTGATAAGCCGCCTTGAACATGGATATTCCCTTTTCGGAGGCCATGGAGGCCAACGCCCCGACAGAAGTGTCCCCTATTCCTCTGGCAGGCATATTCACGACCCTCTTGAATGACTCATCGTCATTGACATTGACAACCAACTTCAGATAGGCCATCATGTCCTTCACCTCCGCACGCTCGAAGAAAGAGTTCCCCGAATAAATCATATAAGGAAGGTTCCTCTTTCTGAGCGCCTCCTCAAGGGCCCTGGACTGTGAGTTGGTGCGATAAAGTATAGCGAAGTCCTGATACCGGGCATGATCTGTCCTCATCCTCGAGATGATCTCTGAGCAGATCATCAAAGCCTCCTCCTGCTCGGAAAAGCTGTTTAAAAGCTTAATCTTCTCTCCGGCTCCGGCGACTGAGACACATGTCTTTGGGATACGGCCTTGATTCTTGGCTATCAGCGAGTTAGCAGCATCGACAATACTTGCTGTAGAACGGTAATTCTTTTCGAGCCGGAAAACAGCGCAGTCCGGATAGTCTTTCTTGAAATTCAGGATGTTCTCTATCTTCGCACCCCTGAAAGCGTAGATGGACTGGGAATCATCACCCACGACGCAGATATTCCGATGCCCCACACTCAACTTCTTCAGAATCACATACTGGGCGTAATTCGTGTCCTGGTACTCATCCACCAGTATATAGTCGAACCTTGAGGATATCGACTCCAAAGCCTCAGGATTGTCCCTCAGAAGGATACTCATGTTGAGCAGGATGTCATCGAAATCCATGACTCCGCTCCTGCGGCATTTCTCTGAATATAAAGAGTAGATGTCGCAAATACGAGACTTCCTGGAGGCCGTGTCCTTCTCAACCGCCTGACGGTTGTTGCGATATGCCGCCGCTGTCACAAGATTGTTCTTGGCCAAGGAGATCCGGGCCAGGACATCACGTGGCTTATAGACCTTGTCATCCAGGCCCAGTTCCTTGATGCAGGCTTTCACCGCACTGGTGGAGTCGCTCTGGTCGTAGATGGTGAATGACTCTGGATAGCCGAGTGAGCCGGCATATTCCCGCAGGAACCTTATGAAAACAGAATGGAAGGTGCCCATGCGCAGCAACCATGCCCTTCGGCCACCGACCATCCGCGCTATCCTCTCCTTCATCTCGGACGCGGCTTTCTTGGTGAAAGTCAACGCGAGAATCCTGGACGGATCGCCTCCCCGGGCCAGGATATACGCTATCCTGCTGGTCAGCACTCTCGTCTTTCCCGACCCCGCTCCGGCAACGATAAGTACCGGTCCGTCAATATTGCTGACCGCCTGTCTCTGCTCCGCGTTCAGCCCCTCTAATACAGCGTTCCCAATGTTTTCCATAATGGCACTAAAATACGGATTTTTTCCCGAAAAATGAGTACATTTGCAGATTGTAAGCTGAAAATACTATCAACTTAATATTTATTAACAATAATGTCAAACAACATCGTGTTGAAGAAAGGGCTGAACATTCCTATCAACGGGGAAGCCGCCCTTGAGACAATGAGAACGATCGCGCCTGACGTTGTAGCTGTAAAACCCACTGATTTCAAGGGTTTCTCCCCTAGGCTCATGGTGAAAGAAGGCGACAAGGTGCTCGCGGGATCCCCTGTTTTGGCAGACAAACAAAACCCCGACATCCTGCTCACATCTCCGGTAAGCGGAGCGGTGCAGGAGATTGTAAGGGGTGATAAGAGGAAGCTCCTGGCGGTCCTTATCAAGGCCGAAGGAAACGAGGCGGTCGATTTCGGCGCCAAGGATCCCAAGGCTCTCAAGGCCGAGGATGTCAAGGAGAGCCTTCTCAAGAGTGGTTTGTGGCCAAGTATCATCCAGAGGCCTTACGGTGTCGTCGCCGATCCAGCGCTTACTCCGAAGGCCATTTTCGTATCCGCTTTCTCCACCGCTCCATTGGCAGCCGACACTGAGTTCGCTTTCAAAGACGATCTAGGCGCCATCCAGGCCGGTGTGACCGCTGTCTCCAAGATAGCCAAGGTACATGTCTGCGTCAACAGCGAAAGCTCAGCGTTCGCTTCCCTGAAGGACGCCACGCTCCACACCGTGATCGCCAAGAAGCATCCGGCCGGCAATGTGGGTGTCCAGATCAGCCATATCTCCCCTATCAAGAAAGGTGAGACCGTATGGACCCTGAGTCTTCTTTCCCTCGCGGCCATCGGAAAGCTTTTCCTGAACGGTAAGCTTGACCTCTGCCGCAAAGTCGCCGTCACAGGTCCAGCCGCTTTGAAGACCGGTTATGTCGTTGCCCTTCCCGGCACTCCTGTCAGCGCCCTCGAGGGTTGTTTCGATCCTTCAGTCGAGACCAGGTTCGTCAGCGGAGACGTCCTTTCCGGTGAGAATATTGGAGCGAATGGGTACATCGGGTTCTTCGACAACCAGGTCACCCTTCTGAAGGAAGGCCGTGAAAGAGAGCTTCTCGGCTGGGCGAATCCTTTAAGGTTCAACCAGTTCAGCTCCTCCATGGCTTATTTCTCATGGCTCCTTCCGAAGAAAAAGTACAACATGGACACCAACACCCACGGCGGAGTCAGGGCATTTGTCTGCTCAGACGTTTACGGCAAGGTTCTGCCCATGGACATTTTCCCGGTTTATCTTGTCAAGGCATGCCTCGCCGGCGACATTGACAAGATGGAGCAGTTCGGTATTTACGAGGTTCTTCCCGAGGACCTGGCCCTCTGCGAGTTCGTGGATCCCTCCAAGAACGACATCCAGGCCATGATCCAGAGCGGTATCGACCTCATGTTGAAGGAAATGGCGTAAAAAGGCAATGACTATGGAAGAAAATACAGTAAAACCCGGCCTTTTCGAAAAAGGCGGCAAACTTGGGTGGCTGCATTCCACATGGGATGCCTTTGACACCTTCCTCCGCGTTCCCGCGACAGTGACCTCCAAGGGAGCTCACGTCAGGGATTCCATCGACATCAAAAGGGTCATGATCATCGTGGTGATCGCCCTCGTTCCCGCCGCCCTGTTCGGCATGTGGAACGTCGGCTACCAGCACCACCTTGCCATGAACGACCTTCCCGGCTTCTGGAACCAGTTCTTCTGGGGTCTTTGGAAGGTTATTCCTCTCTATTTGGTTTCCTACATCGTCGGTCTCGGCATCGAGTTCACCAGTGCACAGATCAAAGGCGAGGAGGTTAACGAGGGTTACCTCGTCTCCGGATTCCTCATTCCGCTGATCGTCCCTGTGGACGTTCCCCTCTGGATGCTCGCCATCGCTGTGGCTTTCGCGGTCATATTCGGCAAAGAGGTCTTCGGAGGCACCGGAATGAACTTCTTGAATCCGGCCCTGCTCTGCCGCGCATTCCTGTTCTTCTCGTATCCGAGCGCCATGTCCGGATCACAGGTCTGGATCGCCCGCCGCTGCGGCGCCGACGCCATCACCGGAGCCACCCCTCTCTCCTACATGGGCGAGGGCATGGAAGCAATCACCAACAATGGCTACACCTTCTGGAACATGTTCGCCGGAACCGTCCCCGGATCTGTCGGTGAGACTTCCGTGATCGCCATCCTCATCGGTGCCTTCATCATCCTTTGGACTGGAGTCGCCAGCTGGAAGATCATGGTCTCCTCCATAGCCGGAGCTCTCTTCGTGGGCTGGCTTGGAACCGCTTTCGGCGCCACTGACGTGCCCGCTTACACTCAGCTCGTCATGGGTGGCTTCGCTTTCGGTACCGTATTCATGGCCACCGACCCTGTCACCTCGGCACAGACCGAGTGCGGCAAATGGATCTACGGATTCCTCGTAGGCGCGCTCTGCATCACTGTAAGGCTCTTCAATCCCGGTTACGCCGAGGGTATGATGCTCGCCATTCTCCTTATGAACACATTCGCTCCGCTCATCGACCATTGCGTCGTGTCAAGCGCTACCAAGAAAAGAGCGAAGAAAGTCTCGATCGCTTAATTGTATAAGGATATGAATACCAACAGTAACATATACACAGTTATTTACACGACCGTCATAGTGACGCTCGTGGCAGCGGTCCTGGCTATCGTCTCCCAGTCTCTCAAATCGAGACAGGAGGCCAACGAGAAGGCTGACACCATCTCCCAGATGATGACCGCCGCCAAGTTCGCCACCAAGGCCGAGCTCCAGAAAATGGGCAACACGGCCGTGCTGGCCAAGTATGCCGAGGAGATCGGACAGGCTTTCATCGTCGGTCCCGACGGAAAGAAAGTCTCTGACCTGCCCCTCGACAAGGTCTATTCTCCCAAAGAGCTCAAGAAGCAGAACTATAACATCAAAGGCGCCGGCACTGCCGAGATCCCCGTTTTCATATTCAAGAACGGCACAACAGTCGTTCCTATCTATGGCGCGGGCCTGTGGGGTCCGGTCTGGGGTTATATCGCTTTCGAGCCGAACTCCAACACCATCAAGGGCGCTTATTTCGATCATGAGAGCGAGACTGCCGGTCTTGGCGCGAAGATCAAGGACGATCCTGAATTCCAGAATGAATTTGTCGGTGAGAAAGCTGATTTCTCAAACGCCAACATCTTTGACATCGTCAAGGGAGGCGCTCCCAAAGAGGCCGACGGATCCTCCGTGATAGACAACAAGATCGACGCTATCACCGGTGCCACAATGACTTCCAACGGACTTGACACCGCCATTGACACTTGGCTCGGAGCCTATTCCGCTTATTTCAAAGGCGCTGTCACCACTAAAACCGAGGAGGAATAATCATGGACGCTAAACTGAAAGAAACAATACTCAATCCGATCTTCAAGGGCAACCCTATCACCGTCCTTGTTCTCGGTATCTGCTCTTCCCTGGCCGTCACGGTCACTATGAAGGGCGCGCTCGTGATGGCTCTCTCCGTTATAGCCGTCACAGGAATATCCAGCCTGATCCTTTCCCTGCTGAGGAATACGATTCCCAGCCGTGTCAGGATTATCGTCCAGCTCGTCGTCGTCGCCATGATGGTTATCCTTGTGGACCAAATACTGAAGTCATTCGAGGCCACCTATGCGATTGACAAGCAGCTGTCCGTCTATATCGGTCTGATCATCACCAACTGTATCGTCATGGGCCGCATCGAGGCTTTCGCCCTCGGCAACAAGCCCTGGCCCAGTTTCCTTGACGGAGTCGCCAACGGAGCAGGCTACGGCATGATCCTCATCATTGTGGCCTTCTTCCGCGAGCTTCTCGGCAGCGGCACCCTTTTCGGTGTCGACATTCTGAACTGGCTCGGCTACGTACCTAACAACCTGGTGATCCTCCCGCCCTTCGCGCTCATCCTTCTGGGATGCATCGTCTGGGTCCAGAGGAGCATTCAGAAAGACTTGCAGGAGAAATAGTTAAACATCAAGGTTATGGAATATCTCAGCTTATTCGTAAAGTCAATATTCGTTGACAACATGATCTTCGCCTACTTCCTGGGTATGTGTTCATACCTGGCGGTGTCGAAGAATGTGAAGACGGCTGCCGGCCTTGGTGTCGCGGTCATATTCGTCCTGCTCGTTACCCTCCCGATCAACTATCTGCTCAACAGATATGTCCTGGCGCCCGACGCCCTGATCAAAGGTGTTGACCTGAGCTTCCTCAGCTTCATCATCTTCATCGCCGTGATCGCCGCCATCGTGCAGATCGTCGAGATGGTCGTCGAGAAATTCAGCCCGTCTCTTTATTCCGCCCTGGGAATCTTCCTCCCGCTGATCGCCGTCAACTGTGCGATTCTCGGAGGCTCGCTGTTCATGCAGCAGAAGGATTTCGCAAATGTCGGTGAGTCGGCTGTCTATGCCCTCGGCTCCGGTATCGGCTGGTTCCTCGCCATTGTCTCTCTCGCCGCTATCCGCGAGAAGATGGCCTACAGCAAGGTTCCCGCTCCCCTCAAGGGTCTCGGAATCACTTTCATCACCGTCGGCCTTATGGCCATCGCTATGATGACATTCATGGGTATATCACTTTAAAAAGGAGGTAAGGCAATGTTCAACACTATCATCGGAGCGATCGCGACAATAGTTGTCGTCACGCTCATTCTTGTGGCCCTCCTCCTTGTGATCAAGGCCAAACTAACCCCTTCCGGCTCTGTCTCCATCGACATCAACGGTGGCAAGAAGACCATGGAAGTTCCTATTGGAGGCGACCTCATGCACACCCTCGCTGATCAGGGAATATTCCTCCCTTCAGCTTGCGGTGGTAAGGCCAACTGCGGCCAGTGCAAGGTCCAGGTCCTTGAAGGCGGCGGAAGCATCCTCCCCACAGAGAAGGGCTTCTTCAACCGCAAGCAGATCAAGGACGGCTACCGTCTGGGTTGCCAGGTCAAGATCAAGGACAACATCAAGATCCAGGTTCCTGACTCGACGCTCAGCGTCAAGAAACTCGAGTGCGAGGTGATCAGCAACGACAACGTGGCCACCTTCATCAAGGAGTTCACAGTCAAGCTTCCTGAGGGCGAGAACATCGAGTTCAAGTCCGGAGAGTACATCCAGATCGACATTCCCGAGTACGACATCGACTTCGCCGACATCGACGTGGCTCCCGAGTACAGGGGCGACTGGGAGAAGTACGGTTTCTTCGGCATCAAGGCCAAGAACACCGTCCCGACCATCCGCGCCTACTCCATGGCCTCGTATCCCGCAGAGAAGAACGTCATCAAGCTCAACGTCCGTATCGCCACTCCTCCTTTCGACAGGAGCCAGCCTAAGGGCGTCTTCAAGATGCTGCCCGTTCCTCCGGGTGTCGCCTCATCCTACGTGTTCACCCGCAAGCCGGGCGACAAGGTCTGGATCAGCGGTCCGTTCGGAGAGTTCCTTCTCCCGAAGGACGATCCCGAGGAGCAGGAATATATCTTCGTTGGTGGTGGCGCCGGTATGGCCCCTCTGAGAAGCCACATCATGCACCTCTTCAAGACATTGAAGACCGGCCGCAAGGTCAGCTTCTTCTACGGAGCCCGCGCCCTTGTCGAGGCCTTCTATCTTGAGGACTTCGCCGAGATCGAGAGGGAGTTCCCGAACTTCAAGTTCTACCTCGCCCTCGACCGTCCGGATCCCGCCGCGGATGCCGCCGGAGTCAAGTACACCCCTGGCTTTGTCCACAACGTGATGTACGAGACCTATCTGAAGAACCACGAGACTCCCGAGGACATCAAGTACTTCATGTGCGGCCCGCCTATGATGGTGGCCTCAGTCAACAAGCTGCTTGACAGCCTCGGCGTCCCGCCCGAGAGCATCCTCTACGATAACTTCAGCTAATCTCACTGATTATCTCTAAACATTCCCCTCGCCCCGATTTTCAGGACGAGGGGAAAATTTATTATATTTGTATAATCACCAACTCCGGCAGATCATGGACAGACGGAAATTCTTGAATATCAGCACCGGGGCGGCTGTGGCGACGGGTGTCGCCGGGGTGTTGCCCGGCTGCGCGGCCGCTGCGGGCGCACAGCGAGCTGCGGCGACAAGTGCCAGCGACCCGGTTCACATAAAACTTAGCGAGGAAGCCGGAACTCCGCTCAAGATGCGCTTCCTCGGGACAGGTGCCGCTGACTGGAACGGCAGGGACGACCGGGGAGAGTTGCGCAGACTCTCCAGCGTTCTGCTTGACAGCAAGGTTCTTATCGACTTCACACCCACCGACGAGGACATGATTCCAGCAGGAGTCAAACCGGAAGTGATATTCTACACACACTCACATGGAGACCACTACAACCCAAAAGCCGCGCTTAAACTAGGAATAAAGAATGTCTTCCTCGGAGCCACATGGGTTGAAAGGGCAAAAGCCGACTTTGAGAAAGCGGCCAAGGAGACCGGGGGCAAGGTACCTGAGATCACTCCCCTTTCCCTTGGCGACAAAGTCACGGTCCACGGGATGACCCTGACGGCCCTTCCCGCCAATCATGCTACCGGAGACTTGAAAGAGCAGACTCTAATCTATCTCATTGAGAAACAGGAAGTGAGAGTCTTGTACGCCACGGACACCGGAGGCATCCCCGCGATCGCGGCCAGGCTAGTAGGAATCGACCCGCACGCCAACGGAAAGGCGATCACAGGCCTTGTCATGGAGGCCACGATGGGCGTGGATGGTGACGAGGATTTCAGGATATTCACACACTCCAGTGTCGGGACAGTCCTTAGGACGACCCACATGCTCCTGGACAAAGGCCGGTACACCCCTAAAGAAGGCCAGCCTGTCTACCTGACACACATGGCCCGTACCCTCCATGGGACGCAGGCAGAGCTCGACAAGACCCTCCCCAAACCCCTTAAAGCCGCTTACGACGGTCTGGAAGTGATATTCACAGCTCTATGAATACAATAAAAACCATAACATCCTTCCTATTCAGCCTACTGCTACTTTCCCTCTCGCTGGCACCGTCCTTTGGCCAGACAGCCATCGAACGCAGGTGCGTCCACGGAACCTTCAAGCATCAGGGAATGACAAGGGAATATTACCTCTACACTCCCGAGAATCTGAAGAAGGGAGCGCCCTTGGTTCTTTGCCTCCACGGCTATGGCGGCTCCGGCGCTCACGGGAACGCGGATCTTATGGACGCGGCCGACAGGCATGGATTCGCCATCTGCTACCCGGACGGAAGTCCTGATCCAAGAGGCTACAAAAGCTGGAATGTAGGCTATCCTTTCCAGAAAGGGATGAAAACCGATGACGTCGATCTCATGGTGAAACTCTCCAAACACCTAAAGAAAGAGCATGGTTTCAAGGATGCGTTTCTCACAGGAATGTCCAACGGAGGTGAGATGTGCTACCTTACCGCACAGAGGAAACCGAAGGCTTTCAAGGCAATAGCCTCGATAGCTGGTCTGACTCTGACGGCTATGATGCCGCTCAAGTACAAAGAGCCAGTTCCATTCATGGAAGTACACGGCACGGAAGACAGGGTCTCGGAATGGACTGGAGATCCAGAGGACAAAGGAGGATGGGGAGCCTATATGGCTGTTCCAGCCGCGCTAAGCCACATCATAGCGGCTAACGGATGCGTAAGCGAGACCATCACCGCGCTACCCCGGAAAGAAGGTCGTAACCAGGTGATTCTCCACCACTTCCAAGGAGGAAAAGCTGACGTGCTTGTCTATAAAGTTATCGGAGGGGACCACAGTTGGTCAGACAAAGACATGGACACCTGCGACGCTGTCCTGGAATTCTTCAGCCACTATTTATAAAACCAGTTATGGCAGACAAGACTGTACAAATGATGGACGCCGGGATGAGGCTATTCGACACGGAAAAGCCTTACGGGACTGTTCTAGGAGGAATAAAGACAGAGATGTCCAAATACGGGAAAGTT
>Ga0256405_10005807_pt1 | contig 20693 bp, 25 predicted proteins | sample RumenRJG_02DNA_FD_189096 | JGI IMG/M metagenome (GOLD analysis project Ga0256405, IMG submission 189096) | Bovine rumen microbial communities from Lethbridge, Alberta, Canada - RJG_02 | ecosystem: Host-associated > Mammals > Digestive system > Stomach > Rumen | place: Canada: Alberta... | reverse complement strand
TTCAGATGTAATAATGATCCGCTTGGAATATCCCGTTCATCTTATCAAAAACAGCCGGAATCTTCAACAGTTGAGGCTTCTTCATGCAGTAATGCGCTTGCTGATCATTCTTTTATGAAAAACTTCCACAGTACTTTTTGCATCATTCAAAACAGTTAGAATTTCACAACAACCGTATCACCGATAATCCTGATCGAACCATCGTCAGGATAAGATGGCATCTGCTGAACCTCTTCCATGTCTTGAAACAGCTTCGCATCAGCAACCTGAGGCGAAAACCCTGTCCACTGTTTCATGAACAGCATCCATCTGTAATTATTCAGGTAATCCAAGGGATCTAATATGTACGGAACATAGCCGATGCTATCATACGCCCCGTAATCTCCCATCTGCAAAGAGGTATCCGATGCATGCATTTCATTCACAAACGCAACCGGAAGTTCATCTTTGTAACCGTCAGTACTTTTGATCTGCGTCACAAGAGAAGTGAAATAACTAATGGCTTCCTGCTGTGCATAAGTTGCTTTTATATAACACTTATTGTCCACGCGTGAATACATGACCAACAGCGCTGTCATAAGCACTGCTGCCGCTGAAGAAACAACTCTTTCACGCGTCACGTTTTGAAACCGGATATTGTCAACCGCCCACGCAAAGAACACAAATGGGAGCAGCTGAGCATACACCATCAATGAATGGACGGTTAAGCGATCAACCATGACAAAAATAAGATTAACGCTCAGTGGAACAAGTAATATCAGCACAGTAACAATCAGCGCTTTGATAATGCTTCTTTTGAGCAATTTGACAATCGAGTATATACAAAACGCAATGCTAATCCCAAGTGCCAAATAGTATATATATAATATGGTTCCCGGATACATAAAGTATACCGCCTCTTTGTGTGGCACTAAGAATTCAGAATATGCGTCAATAACTCTTCGGCAGTATTCCCTGATCGATTCCCTTCCCATTGAAGCGATCCCCATATAATCTGTCAATTCTGCATGTTGAATTGACAAATACAACCGGTTAATGCCGAAATACAGCACCAGAAAGAGTACGCAGCCTGCAACTGTACGGACAAGCCTTTTTATATAGCCAAACGTGTTATTATCTTTTATGCCATAATTGATACAATGAAACAGTTGAACCGTGACGATCACCGGGATAAAAGCCTGATAAATGCCAGCTGAAGCTCCCATCAACAATACGCCTATGGCCCAGTAATACCACTTTTCATATTCACAGACCAAATATGCGCCCAGCATACCGAGAAGCAGTGCCAACATGTAAAAATGAAGCGTAAACATATACCCGAATATGCTTGTAATAACCGGAAAACTCACCATAAGTCCCGACACAAACACACTCAAGAAAAGGCTCTTAATGTCAAGCATTCGTACCAACAGGCACGCAGACAAGGCAATCAAACAGATCGACAGAATACCATTAAAAGCAGGAAGACTATAGTGGCCATCTCCATATACTATTCGCTCTGCCTTTTCCAGAATATCAAGCATCCATCTGCCGGATGAATACGTTGCCCCCACGCCGTAATTCATTGCGTCATCGTGGACTGAGTATTTATTGAATAATCCCATTCCCTGAGAAAGTACTCCCATTACAAACGCACTCCCAAGCGTATATTTATATTGGGGGTTCATATTCCTTACATAGTCAATCGGGTCAACTCTCATAAGATGTCTCCATCACAGCTGCCAATCATTATAAATCGCCAAAAAAATCACAAATCTACATACTCGGAATGAGTCACAAACTTTAAGATCCACAGATGATAGTCTACAAGCGTCGGCCTCTTGTCCCCGAATTCTTTTCTGGCGCATGCTGCATTGATGCGAAAGTCCGGGGCCATATTAACAAACTTCTCATCATCAAATGCATTATCGATATCCTCAAGGATTCTTTGCTCTATAAATCCCCAGGATATGCCATGTTCTCTAACCATTGCCTGTTTCGTTCGCTCCATGAATTCTGCCTTGTCTGCAGTTGTCATCTCTGATATTGTAGGGAGGATCCAAATGCTCTGCTACCTTCGAATTCAGAAAATCACGAATGAAGCCTTCGTTGGCATAGGCGGTAGAACGCTCAAGCAGATGGCCTTGGATATCACAAAGCTTTAATCGAATGCTATCCATGGTTATTACCTCCCGGCTTCCCTCAAAAGTTCATCGAAGGTGGCTCCGCCACCACCGGACAGGCGGCTCCGCCGCCCCGTAATATTCAGTACTGAAGTTTGGAACCGCCAGTAAAACGGCGGTTTTTCTTTTTCTGTTTCACGCCAGGGTACTCATGTTTGAGTGTTTACGCATTATTTCATGTTTAGCGCATTATTTCGTTTTTTACATCAGGAGCGGGAGCACAATTGTTGCCAGTTCAGGGATTGATATATGATGCTTGCGGAGATTGATTTGATTCTTGACTTCATCGTATTCGAAGGTCACGCTTTATCCACAAGCCACTCTATAAAATCCCTCACAGCGCCATCTCCTCCATTATGAGGAGCAACATAATCGGCGATATCCTTTACCTTCTGAACCGCATCAGCTGGACAACCAACAAGACCATGGGCCTCTTTGATGGGTTTCATACAGGGCAGATCGTTGATATCATCACCTATATATGCAACTGAGTTCAAATACTTTTCACCGCCAATTACGGTAATTAGCATTTCAATTTTATTGCTCACACCTTGATGCACTTCTGTGATGCCAAGCTCTTTACAGCGGTTCAGGACTATTTCTGAGGTACGGCCCGTTATGATCACAGGTGTTATCCCGGCAGGAATAAGGATATCATGAATGCCGGCACCATCTTTTATATTGAACGCTTTCATAAATTCGCCGTTATTAGACATATAGATTTTTCCGTCTGTAAGCGTACCGTCGACGTCCATGACTAAGTATTCTATCATCCTACAATACCCACACCAATAATATCCTGTAGCCTTATTGTTCCAATTGCCTTACCCTCTTCTGCAACAAGAAGACAGGAGATATTCTTTTCCTTAAGGACTTTCAATGCTTCAACAGCGAGCATGTCTTTAGATACTGTTGTCGGCTTCTTCGACATAATATCTTCTACCTTAAGATTATAAACATCCACACCCTTTTCAAGCTGCCTTCTAAGATCTCCATCCGTAATTATTCCAAGAACTCTATTATCATCGTCGACAACTGTGACAGCGCCAAGACCTTTCTTACTCAACTCAATGATGGCATCTTTAAGAGGTACACTTATATGAACCTTTGCATTTCCTTCGCCCTTAGTCATCAGATCCTCAACCTTAAGAATCAGCTTCTTACCGAGGCTACCTGCAGGATGGAATAGAGCATAATTCGAATCTTTAAATCCATACACTCCGCTTGCGACCACAGCAAGTGAATCACCATAGCATAATGCCGCCGTTGTGCTCGATGTAGGTGCAAGACCTAGGTAGCATGCTTCTTCGAATTCGGGAAAAACCTGAACCACATCGGATGCTTTTGCAAGTGTAGAATTAGGGTTGCCGGTAAGCCCCACTAATTTAGCACCTATCATCTTTATATTAGGGAGGATCCTAACAATCTCATCGCTTTCTCCAGAAAAGCTAATAGCAATGACTACATCGTTCGCACTAACCATACCAAGGTCACCATGCATGGCTTCAGCAGGATGAAGGCGAAAGGCAGGCGTCCCAAGACTGGCAAAGGTCGCCGCAAGCTTCGCCGCTATATGTCCTGGCTTTCCCATTCCTGTGATAATTACCTTTCCTTCACAGTTGGTAATCAAGTCAAGAATATGAAGATATGTATCATCCAGAGCATCTCTGGTTTTCTCAAGAGCTGCGATTTCTATATCAAAAACTCGCTTACCTTCTGCAAGTCTGTCCATTGTCTATTTCCTTTCCACACGGCATCTAATATCAGTGCACAGCATCGTACACTTTAATTACTCTTTCTAGCAATCCTTCAAACTCATCCAGCTTCACCATGTTTGGCCCATCTGACAAAGCATTATCCGGATCCGGGTGCACCTCAAAGAACAGAGCATCCGCTCCAGCAGCAATCGCTGCCTTTGCCAGCGGTTCGACATAATCCCTATTGCCTCCGGTAGCAGTTCCTTTACCACCCGGTTTCTGTACGCTATGCGTTGCGTCAAAAACAACGGGGTAGCCAAACTTCTTCATCTCCATAATTCCTGTCATATCAACAACTAACGTATTGTATCCAAATGTTGATCCACGCTCGCAAAGCATGATGCTTTTATTGCCAGACTCTTCCAATTTCCTCACAACATTTCCCATGTCCCAAGGCGCAAGAAACTGAGCCTTTTTAACATTGATTAGTTTTCTTGTCTTAGCTGCTGCTATGAGGAGATCAGTCTGACGGCAAAGGAATGCTGGTATCTGCAGGATATCTGCCACTTCTGCAGCCTTTTCAGCTTGCCATGGTTCATGGATATCAGTGCAAATTTTCAGACCGTATGTATCCTTGACTTTCTGAAGAATTCTTAAACCTTCCTCTATACCAGGCCCACGGTAGGATGTGATGCTGGTTCTATTCGCCTTATCAAAAGACGCTTTAAAGTAATAGTCAAGATCAAGCCGTTCAGCTATATCCTTGATCTTCTCAGCAATCAGCATCACATTTTCTTCGGACTCTATAACACAAGGCCCTGCAATCAACCTAAACTTACTCATTATTCCGTTTCTCCTATTCCTTCTGCCTTTGCTAACATGCAAGCCATGTCATAATCCTTCTTCTCATCAATATCCACAGCTTCAATGCCAGATACTTCCTGAATATACGGATTGAAACCTATACGGCGGTTATGAACCGTGAATATTTCCTTCTTAAACATGAAGAAAGCACTAGTCTCAACCCAGATAGGCTCCATGTCCTGTGTACGCGGAACGTCATTCAAATCATAATTAATTGGTTTTCCCTGATACCATGCGAAGGTCTGAATACGTTCAGCGGAAAATGCAGAGTCGTGTGTTCCATCAAGGATATGATCAAGAGCCGTTTGGCAGGATGAAACCTTGATAAACGGGGAAGTTGTGTGCGCCAAAACATACACATCAGCATCCACCGTTTTTATAAATTCCCGATAAATGTCAAATCCCTTAACCAGATCCCCATCCAACCATTCAGGACGCTGAAGAAACTTAGTCTCTTCTGGAATAAATTTTTGAACCGCAGGATCCGAACAATACACATAAACTTCTTCTAAACCTTTGACCTGATTTAACGTATTACAAAGATGCCAGCAGAGAGGATGTCCTGCGATAGGGAGTATATTCTTATGTGGTAAACGCTGAGAATTAAGCTTTATAGGAATTAATGCTACTGTTTTCATCCCTTATTCGTTCCTTTCCTTTTAATAAATGAAACACTGAAAGACCATAGCTTCTTGAATGTATTCATATTTATTGCTAACATTATCGTCATCATTATTACTTCAGCCCACCAGAAAGGCGTGTATATCTCAAAAAGAGCCTGAATGCAAAGTAAAATCCATGTAAGAAGCACAATCCAATACCTATCAACGAAAATACTGCTACCAACAGCTCTTTTCCTGACATAATAAATAATAAAACTGGAAATTGCTGTAGCTATGGTTGCTCCTTGAATTCCAACGAGCCAGACAAACAGAAAATTCATTATAATATTTGCAGCCGCGCCATACACGGCAGACATAGCCATCGACTTTGAATCTTTTTTTGCCGAAAGAATAGATCCGCAAAATCCAGAAGCACTATTCAAAACACAACTTATTAGCAAAAACGGAACATATTGCCAAGCAACATAAAACTCTTTCTGATATAGGATACGACCCAACGGTTTTGACAATAGAATAAGCCATGAACATGCCGCAGCTAATATGACATTCAGTATAAGAAAAGACCGGCCATAAAATCTCGACGAATCCTCGCTATCGTATTCTTTAATTGCAGAAATCTGCCATGCTTGTGTAAATATTCCGTGAAACGTGTTTATGACTTGCGGGATCTTATATGACACAGATAATAAACCATTTGCGCCAACACCACACGAAAATGCCACAACGTATTTGTCTGAGGCGCTGTTCACCCACCATCCGACTGTAGTAGCTATCAACGGAACGCTGTATAAAAGCATTTCTTTTTGAAGATGCTTATTGATACTGAATGAACTTAGGTAACTCCACAGCTTGACTCTAATCAGCAAATACAAAGCCGGAATAGCTTGTCCTAATACGTTTGCAGCAAAAAAACCTTGAAGCCCCCATCTAAAGACAATGAGAAATATGATGTTTGCAGCAATAGTAAAAACCGTTCCTAGGACACCAGCTATTCCCAAGTCAGTTACTCTTTCCAATCCTTTACAGAACTGTATCAGAAAAATATTCATTATGTATGACACAAAATATAAGACTATCAACATCTCAAGTCCTATAATTGCATCAAATAGATGAAACATCCTGCACAGAACGACAATAAGAATGGCAACGCACGAACTGGTTCCAATGTATTTAATCCCTATAGATGCTATTTCACTCTTTTCCTTTGTCTGGTCCATTGCAAACCGCATAACAGCATCTACTATATTTGCGGACAATATTGGAACCAATAGCGAAACAGTCGAAATAATGAGATCAAATGTACCTACTTCAGTAGTTGAAAGTACGCTTGTGTATAATGGGACAAGCAGAAATACTAGTATCTTTGAAGCAAAATTGCTTATAGTTAGTATTCCAACGTTTTTTAATAAATACTTCGATCTACTCTCCATGTACTATCATCCTAGCTATTTGGAGCATTTAGTTTTTTCACAAATGCTTTGTATCTATTTTCAACATCATATGGGCACAGATAATAATCTATAATCCGATTCATGTATTCTTGTTTTTTAGTATCTGTATAAGAATTCCACTTCTCAATCTTATCAAGGAGCTCAGTCGTTGTTGAAAAGGAGTCCATTCCCTTCTCTACCAATGGAAAATCAGTGTCATTTACATAACAAAAAGCCTTTGTTCCTTCAGAAATAATGTCAAGATATACTCCACTGGCGTGTAGTATACCAAATTCCTTACCCTCTAACGTCTTTTCTATACTGGTTCCCTTAGGCACGAAAGCTCCTCTTTTTTCGGAAAAATCAACATAGTTTTGTGGACTGTCCTGGGGATGACATTTTATAACAAAATGAGATCCTAGCAATTCACTAATTCGTTTGGCACATTCAATTAATTCCTTATTATCTCGAATAGCATTCGGATTTGTAGGACAATCAAGAAACACGGCAAAGTTTTTTTCTGAAGTGTCTGTTACGCCTTTTATGTTTCGAAGAGAGCCACCTACAAATATTTGCTCTTCCGGGATTCCGCCAAGCATAAATTGTTTCTTTGAAAACTCTCCTGTGACCATAATATAATCACTCGTGAAGTTTAAAATCATTGTTTGATTAATACGGTCTCTGTCCAATCCATGAAAAACTGGCTGTCCATGCTGCATAGTTGCAACTGTGGTCCCACAATTTCTAAGCATCTGAACCACTAAGTTTTCAACTCTATTGCCATCAAAAAAAATAAATGCTGATTGACAATTTAAATTATGTCTCTCTAATTTCTGTTTGAAAGCGATTAATTCTGCCAGATTTGTTGCCAGAACTCTTCTAATAGTTGAGTTTTCTATATTGACCAATTGTCTTTTGGCTCTAAAATAATGCGTTATAACAAATAAAATTTCACCTGGTTTTCTGACTCTGCTGTAGTGTTTTCTTCCTTCCTCAATATATATTTCGTTGTATTCAGCAACAAAAGCTTTGAACTTCCTCCAATAATTTGTGTGATCCTCCCGATGATAATCATAAGTTATAACTAGCGGAAGATTGCTGTCTGTGACATTATACTCAGCTTTAATTACATCGAACATTACTGTCCTGATCAGTTTCTTAATGGATTCGGTTTTTGTAGTTTTTAAGGCTTCCCCTGAAACATTGAACATTAAGCGACTAATATCTATATTCTCCAGGCCTCGTATATTTGAGTTCTTGATCTTATTTAAGATTTGTGTCTGCTTATTATCAAAATCGCTTGGCTTCATATGTATGCCTCTTATAGCATTGCTTATTGCTCGTTCATTATCCTATCAATCTTACTACTATCTCCCCACACTGCTTTTGAATCGTAGGGTCGATCCGGAAAAGCTCCATATTTCAGCTTAATCTTATATCTGTTCTCAGTTATAAATCTCTCGACGCGATCTGCTAGTTTCTCCGGTCTTCCAGAGCATATGTTGATTACACCAAGAACAGTATCCTGCCCTACTGCTCTCGCTACCTGCTCACAGAAGTCTTCATAATCTATGAAGTCAAACTGATTTACCCCCATTGTGAACGGAAACTCTTTTTCCCCTTCAGCTTCAGCAGAGGTAATTTTGCTGAATATCGAACTACCATACTTGCTGTTGTCCACAATGTAATAACCACGAAGCCACTGATATTCCTTACTCTTCTGCTTACAGAGCATCGCAGTAAGTTCTCTTAATGCGTTCTTACTAATTCCATAAGGCGTAGTCGGATTGCAAGGGGTATCTTCCTTGATACTTCCCTCAAAGAATCCTATTTCATGCATAGAACCCATAACAGCAATCTTCTTAACATCAGACTCAGCAAACGCTTTAATAAAGGCATAGTGTTTCGGAAGATCTTCAATGTGAGAATCTGAATAATGGACGAACCCATCACGCCAGGCAAGATGAAGAAGAACATCCGGCTGACCGAAATAATTGTAGGGATCAGGAATGCTGAACAGATCGCATGCTCTCCGATCAGCCCGTTCATTGATGTGATCAACCGCGAAATCTGCTGCGACAACTTCATTACCACAATCCAATATGTGTTTCACGATACCCTGCCCGAGATATCCATTTGCACCTGTTACCAAAGTCTTCATAGTCATTACCTCGTCAGAACCTGAAGGTGTCCCTAATGCCAAGCCACTTCTTCTGATCTTTATCAGATAGATTCAGGGCAACACCATCTATGCTATATCCTTCAGAACTCGCTGTACCCTTATACTCCCCCTCCATCCTTGACCACACGATACCGATCTGTGGATCATTCCAAGCCATACCGCCTTCATCGTTTGGATGATAGAAATCATCGCACTTATAACAGAATTCAGCTGTATCGGAAAGAACTAAAAATCCATGAGCAAAGCCACGCGGAATCAAGAATTGTTTTTTATTCTCTTCAGTTAGTTCTAATCCATACCACTTCCCGTATGTATCCGAGTCTGACCTAAGGTCAACCGCAACATCAAAAACAGAATCCTTTATCACCCGCACCAGCTTTGTCTGCGGAAATTGTTTCTGAAAATGGAGACCGCGGAGGACGCCCTTTGTACTCATGGACTAGTTGTCTTGAACGAAAGTGATATCAATGCCGTTTTCTTTCATATCATTAGCATTATATGATTCATAGAAGTAACCTCGGGCATCCCCATGCACAGCAGGTGTAATAACACATAACCCCTTGATTCCAGCTACGTTCTTTTCAACCGTTATTTGACCCATGCTCATAGCCGTCCTTATCTCTTATTGCCCTTGCCGTATAAACATTCCAACTCGTTCCATCTCAGCAAGTGATTGTTCATATTTGCTATTATCAGTCTCCTGGCCTACCACCCATTTGCAAAACTCTGCAAGCCCATCATTAAGAACCATTTTCGGTTCAAAGCCGAGAATATCTCTTGCCTTACTTATGTCTGCTTTATTATGAGCGATATCACCTATACGAAAATCTCCAGTAACCTTAAGTTCAGATTTACTTCCATAATGTTTCTTAAGTATTTCAGCAATCTCAATCACACTTGTATTTATGCCGGAACCCAGATTTATCGTTTCGCCATTACTTCTTTCATTTTCAAGACAAGCTATTACACCATCCGCTATATCCTTCACATTGACGAAGTCACGGCTTTCAAGGCCATCTTCAAAGATGTTCACCGGTTTATTCTCAAGCATGAGGGTAGAGAATACAGAGAGAATACCAGTATAAGGATTCTTAAGGCTCTGACCAACACCATACACATTTTGGAACCGGAAAATAGTGTAATCAATTCCCATAGCTGGGCACATCGTCTTCAGCATCATCTCCTGGGCGTATTTTGTGTATGCATATAAAGAAGCCGGCTTGATTGCTGAATCTTCTGTGGTCGGCAGAAGGGTCATCTTTTCTCCACAGTTTGAGCAATAGAAGCTAAAGTCGCCCTCCAGCAGTTTTTCCTTACTGCGAGCATCCGGATATATCACACCGCAGTTTGGACACACATATTTGCCTTCACCATATACGGACCGAGAGGAGGATAGGATGATCTTCTTTACTCTGTTTCCCTTGCCCGCCAGCGAAATAGCTTGCAGAAGATTTGATGTTCCCATCACATTGGTCTCGTTATACTGGTTAATCTGGTACATTGACTGGCCAGTTCCGGTTTCTGCAGCCAAGTGGAGAACATACTCATTGTTACCTAGTGCTTCTTGCATGGCAGATAAATCAGTCACTGACCCTTTAATGAATTTGCATTTGCCGCCTATGGTTTTATAGAGATATGAGTCTTTCCAGTTCTTACCATGAATTTGTTCATTCATGGAATCCAGAACTGTAATATCTCTTTCTCCCATTTCATAAAGTTTGTTTACTATTACGGAACCTATGAACCCTGCTCCGCCAGTAATAAGTATTTTCTTCATCCTTAAACTTTAACCCATTCGTTCTTATCAAAATCGTACTTTTTTACTACTTTGGCAGGACTACCTACAGCGACACAATAGTCTGGAATATCAGTCGTTACAACAGAATTTGCCCCTATAACACAATGCTTGCCGATCGACGCACCACATACACAAACATTTTCACCAAGCCAGGAGCCCTCACCGATAACTACTGGAGATAAAAACTTGATACCTTGCTTGATTACAGGATTGGAAATATCTTCATAATCATGTGCGCAATCTGAAATGAATACCTTATCTGCTATCAGTACATTAGCTTCGATTGTTACTGAATGACGAGCAATGATATGGACAAAATGACCAATGGTAGTATTATCAAGAATCCTGCATGTGTGACTCATCTCAGAATTTCCCATTAGCCAAGCGCCTTCTGCAATATATACTTCTTTTCCTATGGAAAGGCTCTTGACTTCATCTAACTGAAGTGGTTTATAAAGAACTGTTCTCTTTCCTATTGATTGGAACAAATACTTATAGATTATTTGAGTAACAAAATACCACCACTTTCTTTTATAACGTTTCATGTTTCAATCACCCACCAAATCATCTATCCAGCTCTTTAATGAGTATTTATCATATAAAGTATTCGGAATCCTCACATATGGTACTGAAACAAAATCATCTGGTATGGTGAAGTTATCTTCATCATAGACAAATATATTTCTCTCATCATAAAAATCTGCATTTATAATATGTTGATTATTAGTAATCAATTTGCATCCATTTCCTAGAGATTCTATAGTCCTCATTGTAAAACCAGTCTGATTAGTGTTTGTATAATCTACAACCACCTTACTTCTGGAATATAGTTTATAACTTTCTTCTATGGTTAACGGCTTAAAGGTCAAATCCTTTGCATCTGTATCAATAACCTCACTTTTTTTATTAATGTACTTATATTTGTAGTATAAAAGCCTATTTATATTCACTACAGATTTCAGAGTAATGCCCTTCGTGGTCGCCTCAAGCTTTAACTTGTTTAAAATTTTAGCCCTATTTGAATGCAGAGCACATATAAACAGAATGTCAATGTCTTTTACGAAGTCTCTATTAGCAAACTGAGGCAAGTAAAACAGCGGCCTATATGTCCACTTATATGCTTCAGAATCTCCTGGATCGAATGTAAACACCTTGTCAAAAAATGGCGCAATATCTAGGGCAACCCGATTATTTTTTATTCCATCCCATTGATACATTATAAAGCAGCAATTATTCGGCGTTCTACTCCGTATCCAGGACATCATTTCAGGACTAAGAGATGATCCTCGAATAGCAATTAAGTAATCAAGACTAGCCACAATTCCATTTAATTCTTTTTCATAGTAATAACGCTGCAATTTACTTTTTTGACCTGGAAGATAAACATAAACGATCCGATAACCTATTTTTACCCATTCAAGATTTTCAAGGATTATGTAAACTGTTGAGCCCCTCTCTCGAAGATCTTCTGCGATATAGTTTTCATATCCATAAAATTTAGGGATAATTAAAACAACATTCTTTCCTTTTAAGGACATTTATTAAATCCCCCCTTATTCATTACTCATGAAACGTGAAGAGTAATGCTCTTTCACATTCATTCTTATCCTTCCTGAACGTCTGTCTTGATTCTGCTCATGACAACATGCCTATTTATCGTCTTTGTAAAGACATCTGGGACGTAAATCCGCTCATTGATCTCAATCTGCGCCGCGGCAGGAAGAAGAGCATCCCGGACACCATTGTTGTTGGTGACGACGGCGTTCCCATCTGTCAGGCAGGTCGGTGTATGACCTACGATGGTATGGACCACATGGACCCAAAATCGCCTTAAGTACCGCTGTCCTCTGGTTGCTGCTCATCAGGATACTTCAACCTGTCCTTGCATCGGGTCCTGCTCCACGTCCAAAACCGGGCGCTGCTTCTATGTCAAGTCTGCAGTTGACATCCACCTTTATCCGCCTATTCCCAGAGACTCTGCTCAGTACAAGGAAATCTACAAGGACCGTACCTCCTGCGAACGTGTCCACAACCGTATCCTTAACAACTACAAGCTGGCAAACTATCGTGGCCGCACTGCCATGCGTCTCTTCTTCTTCAGTGTCTGTCATGCTATTAACATCCACCTTGATGCTCAGATCAAGGTTCTTCCGGATTCTTCCTTCCAGGATGTCCTTCCCGACGTCGCCTGATTTTCTGGCCTTTTGATTCATTTTCAAAAATCACTGCCAGAAAATGAAGGAAAAACCTGAGCCTGCAAAATTACGATTTTGGGCTACCTTAGGGAAAGTCTGCCCTTTTTTAGGACATTTTTGCAAAGGCTCTTTCAAATCTTGCATTTTCCCCTTGGCGAGGCCAGCTTCCGCCCTGGATTTTAACTCGGAAGCATTTTACAGTCGGTTTTGAATAATTAATCACTGGCTTACCGACTTTCCGAGATCACTCCTATGGCTTCATCGCACATAACTTTATCTTTTAATCCATGGCTTTGCTTGTATGCTTTTGAACATATAAAGATAAAACTCATAATATAATTTGTGACAAAAGGATCTACTACACTCATAACCAAAACGGCAATCAATACAGATAGTAGCTTTAAATTATCTTTCTTTACGCAAAAAGTAATTGATTTATAGTAACAATAAAGAAATACTATAGACGAAATCAAGCCATATCTTATTGGTAACAAGAAATAGACACTATCTATTGTAAAATATTCACTTGCAGTCTTGTTTATATACACTGCAATTTCTGTGGCTGATTCATAAACAGTACCAAATAAGGTTATCCCATATCTTTCCAACCCCAATCTAGACAATCTTATTCTAATATAAAGCGATTCAAATTGTCTAAGAACTGAATTATCGAACATACCACTGTTCACCACATAGTATAACCCACATATTATGCCTATAACAAATAATCCCACTAATATCAGTATTCTTCTTCGTTGTTTTTTTGTAATTGTCTTGCTCGTAATCAGCTTTAATAAAGCATAAATAAAATACACAATCGGAATAGTAAGGACAACTGTTAATGTATTAGGGAAAATTGCTATCCAAACAGTCACCAAAATTGTTACTATAGCGATACCCACTCTTTTCTTCTTTTTCCAGTATAAAAGAAATGCACATAGCAACACTACCATTAGACATTCAGACAACGAATTGGGGTGGTGAAATCCAAGGGTAACTCTTGCACGTCCCATTCTATTTGTAAAATAATCATACTTGATAAGGAATCCACAATAATATAACAGAACTATCAAAACAATCGAAAATCCTGTAGTATACATAAATATCTTAATTACCTTTATGTAGTTAAGCCTATCTGCCCAGTAAATAAAGATAAAGAAGAGTTCAAATAAAAGCCAATTATCTGCCACTAAATATTCAATTAAAACTAATGCCGTAAATAGAACAAGAATTAGTATTCGCTTCATGGACTGTCTTCTATGCAGAAAATCGATAAACGTCAATCCTATCAGCAAAAGCCTTATACTAATAAAAGTTATCCCAAGAATATTTCCAGCAATTTGGTTTACTGAAAGCATAGATGTGCTTAGCATAAATGCAAATACCCATGCCCCAATAATTAAGTATATGATATCTATCGTTGTTTGTTTTTTACTATGTGCTTTAATATTCATATGCACCTTTCCGGAACAACAAAAAAGGTACAAGCCAGTACATCTTCTGTTTGTTAACGTTTATTATGACATCTTTCATATTACTTTTAATTATTTTCTATTACCCATATATAATTCTTCTATCTCTTTTGCCGCTATGCATATGTCAAATTGAGCTATCTCTTTTATATTTGTATAATTAGCGTCCCTGATACCAATATGATTCAATATATATTCTGCCCATTTCTGTGAATCCAATTCCATCCTCATAATATTTCTGTTTATGATTACAGCATCTGGAACTCCTGTCGATACCAAACAAGGTAAACCATTTGCTTGGGCTTCTAGTGTCACAAAGGAGAATCCCTCATATAATGACGGTAGTGCAAAACAGCTCATAGCATTATAATAATCCTGTGGTTCATCAACCACTCCTGTGAATATTACATTTCCCGGTGATTTCAATGTATTTGCCTTCATTCTTATCTCTTCTAAGAGTTCTCCCTCACCAACAAGCAGAAGATAACTATTGGGAATTGCTTCGTTAACCTTCTCAAATACATCAATCAAAAAAGAGTGATTCTTTTCCACAGTGAAACGACCAACATGTCCAATTACATACGCATCGTCTGGTATATGATATTTTTCTCTTAGTTCTCTGCCCCTTGTATTATTTCTCTCAAATCTTTTAATATTAATTCCATTCTTAATTACTATCACTTTATTCTGAACAGACCTCGGGAATTTCATTTCCCCCGCTTCTTTGCTACACGCCATATATACATTTGGATATGTTTTAAGTAAGGGAGAGAAAGCAGTTTGAATCAAAGTGTGCTTTAATCCTTTTACTCCAGTACTGTGAGAATGGACAATTATCTTTTTAATTCCAGCTTTCTTGGCAGCTTTTGCTTCATACGCTAACACAGATATGGATCCAGAATGAATATGAATCACATCATATTTTTGACTTCTCAAGAAATCAAGGACTGGCTGATAAATAAGTTTTCTACTCTTCCAAGGTCTGAATTCTAAGTTTAACTCGTATACCTTCCCGCCTTTACTCCTAATGAGTTCTCTAAACTTATCATTTTCACAATTGTATGGTGTCATTACATCAAACTTCAGATCTGGATTTTCAATGTTTTCAAGTATATTATAAATGAAGTTCTCTTGACCTCCATGTAGAATCGGTTCTCCAGTTATCTCAAGGATTCTCATAGTATGCTCTCTTTTGAAGGATAATCAACAATTGGAAAAAAGTGTTTTCCTTCCTTCGTTCCCTTCCTTATAATATCCAGTTTCTTCTCTTTGTTATCGGCCTTAAGAATAATTCTAATCCTATGTACATTATTTCTAAACCAGAGATAGAACTTACCTTCTAATCCATCCTGGCGATATAAAACTACATCATTTCGGTACATATAGTTGAAACGTTCAATTCGATCAGCTGGAGCTGTGATTATATCTGCCCCAACATTGCTTCCGCACCAGTGATTAACCACGCTGGATGGCACATAATAACACGGCTTTGTTTTTGAGATTCTCCGTGTATATTCCCAATCATCAGCCCAAATAAAAAAATCCTTATATGGCAATCCGACTTTCCTGACTGTATCAGTGCGGAGGAACAAAGATACAAAAGACGCATACTGTATTGGCTTTTTAGTATTAAACTCTTTCATTCGCTTCCACTTAGTTTCTTTCTGAATGTTCATTGTACAGATGGTTTCATCTTTCCAAAGAACTTTACTGGATAGAAAGCCATAATTGTCACCATATTCCTGATCTTTCTTCCTGAGTTCTTCAAGTGCTGTAGGCGTAGGAAGAGTGTCATCATCTAATATCCACAGTGTTCCATACCCCATCTCTGTAGCCTTTTTTATTCCGTAGCTAAAACCACCGGCACCTCCGAGGTTAGCCCCAGTATTGAAATATTGGATGTCTCCGCCACTTATATAATCTTCAATTGCTTCTTTAGTCCCATCCGTACTCGCATTATCAATAATAAGGATATCCAAAACATCCTTTTCTGTTTGAGCAAGGAGTGATTCTATATTCTTCTGTAATAACTCTTTCCTGTTGTATGTGACCACAACAGCTGCTGTTTTGTCGTTCATTAGCACTCTCTCCTCAAAAACTCCCGCTATATTTCTTACCACCGAATTTAGCCTTCAGAAAAGCTCCGCCCTTCTTCCACCAATTAATGTCTTCCATGTGGATGAGAGGTATTTCTCTGATCTCACTACTCTTTACCTTCCCGGATCTTATCTGCTCCAGCAGCCACACATTAAAGATAATTTCAGATATTCTCCCGTAGAATCGTCCCTGGAACTTATCCAGATTCTCCTCTGCCTCTTTCCCGATTCTATTTCTCAACTCAAACAGGATATCAAAAAGCCAAGAGCAGTAATCATTAAACAGCCCTCGTTCCATGATCATCATATTGAACATGTAGCCCCAGCGCTGCTTGACAGCCTTGTCAAAGCTATCCATATACTCCGGATAGCGTTCGGATATAATCTTCCTCGTCTCGTCCAGCTGACTCGCATAGTGCGTGTGGGCATAATGGCTGTAAAGAGTCTCTATGTAGTACCAACGCTTCTTCGGTACAAATACTCTTACTTTTCCTAGGTCCTGCTCAATCTCAGACCTTTTTAACACAGCACTCCATTTATCATTATCATGCGGGTGCAAGCTGAAATGCCTCCGATAATGCGCTAAGCCGATGTAATCTGCCTTCAGATTCTTCCAAGCCCAATACAGACCTGTGAGTTCACAGAAGTAAGGATTTAATTCTGAGATGTTCTCACCCTCATCATCTCGTTGATAAATCCTGCCATTATCCTCAATACTTTCTTTCCCCTTTGCCCCCACATGGACTGGAAGGTACATCTCGTCTGTGGGCATCTGATATTTCTTATGTGCTGCTATGATTATCGTTATCTTCGTGCCCACGCTTATCATCCTTCCGTCGATCATGTCTTCTGCTCTCATCCGCTCCTGCAATCAGAAGGTAGAGGAACACCATTATGATAACCAGTAGTAACACGGCAAGTACAATCAACGCCGTTTTCATCCAAGGCTGAAACTACATCGCCTTATTCTCCACCTACTATTAAATAGCAAACATGTTCTTTATCTCTTGTCCATTCTTGTATTCCCTATAGCTATCAGCTTATTCCAGCCCTACTTGCTTGATTTACTGAATACTTTACCTACATGTAAATGTTCTCTAAACCTCTTCACATATAAAAGAAAGATTGCTACAAATAAACTTCCAAACAATCCGCAGAAAAACGCATAATATAGGTTTACATTCTCGTAATATCTGTACCATGCACTCCCTATGAAAGCCTGAACATCAAATCCTTGAATAGTTTTTCCCTTCAATACTTGTGCATAAGCAATAAAGCCAGGAATATCGGCCATAAGCAAGTGAATAGCCATAATAGTGAACGTATTATCTGCTATAACATTAATCAGACCTATTCTTCCTACTGTATTCGAAAGAGCTCGCATTATTGAATACCAAAATAAAATACCTGTTATCGAAGTAACAAAAGGAAGCCAGTCAGATTTAAAACTACTCATTCCTGCATATGAAACAAAAACCATGTTGTTGCTTCCAAAAACCAAGCTAATAACTAAATTGATTGAGACACAGGCGATTGCCACCCCCCCCCAATAATTTTGGGCTCTTATCAAATATCCTCTCAATGAATCTATGAAACATATATCCAAAATGAAAGAACGGAAGGTAAAACAATGTTCTTGCTATGAACAACCTATAGTTAAGGAACGTATAATTATAGCCAAGCCATCCGTTTCTACATAAGAAAAGTATCGTCGCGCCTATAGATAACATAGACGCAAATAAAACACTTTCCTTGAGAATACTGTTACGACCTTTTACAACAACATTTACAAGAGAATATAGTATAAACACCCAAAAATACGTTATTGCATACCACATTGGTCCATTAATTGTTACCAAGGGATTTAAGAACAATAACTCTATCAATTTATTTATAGTTATTTCACTGCACCAGTTCAGCCCAGCAAAGGTGAGACCAAACGCTATCCCCCATCCAACAAAGGACCAAAGTAAATATGGTATCAATACCTTCTTTGTTGCCCTTTTTGTATTAGTCCAGAATGTGTTCGTTTCTTTGAAAAAGTATCCAGAAACGAACATAAACATTGGCATATAAAATGAATTGTAAGGAAATATTGATGTCATCAATCCAAGTTTTTGTCCACAATGATCATCAACAACCATTATAATCAGCAGTGCTTTCAAAAACTGAAATGTTTGATTTCGCGGTTTTATTTCAGTAGAGTTGGATATCACAACTTGTTTCATACCAGTTCCTTCACAGCATTCAAGGCTGCAGCAATAACCTGATCCATATCGTAATACTTATATTCGCCCAGCCGGCCGCCGAAGATCACGTGCTTCTCACCCTCAGCCAACGTCTTATACTGTGCATACAGCTCAGTATTATGGGCATCATTCACCGGATAGTACGGTTCATCCCCAAGCTTCCATTCGCTACTGTACTCCCGGCTTATTACCGTCTTGTTTCCAAACTCCTCCCGGTGCTTCTGCTGCTCCGCAGGACTGATCATCTCAAACCACTTATGCTCGATTATTCTCGTCCACGGCGTCTCTCTATCTGTGTAGTTCACCGCAGCGTTACCCTGGAAATTATCTGTGTCCAACACTTCGGTTTCGAAGCGGACAGAGCGATACTCAAGGTTGCCAAGACTATAATTGAAGTATGCATCGATAGGTCCAGTGTATATGATCTTCTCAGCCACACTATTCCAGTGCTCACGGTCGGCCAGATAGTCGCAATTCAGCTTGACTTCAATACCATCAAGCATGTGCTGAACCAGTCCTGTATAACCACCAACCGGTATTCCTTGGTACAACGCGTTGAAATAGTTGTTATCAAAGGTCAATCGCACCGGCAGCCGCTTAATGATGAAGCTCGGAAGTTCAGTGCAGTCTCTCCCCCACTGCTTCTCGGTGTAGCCCTTAATCAATTTTTCATAGATGTCACGGCCGACGAGACTGATCGCCTGCTCTTCTAAGTTTTTCGGAGTTCCTACCACTTCTTTCCGCTGTTCCGCAATCTTTGCAGCCGCCTCCTGAGGCGTGACTACGCCCCACATCTTATTGAAGGTGTACATATTGAACGGCAGGGAGTAGAGCTCACCTTTATAGTTGGCCACAGGAGAGTTCGTGAAACGATTAAACTCTGCGAATCGTTGGACATAAGACCATACGGCCTTATTATTGGTATGGAAGATATGAGCACCATAGATATGTACATTGATTCCTTCTACCGGCTCCGTGTATACGTTACCTGCGATATGAGGACGCTTATCGATCACAATGACAGATTTACCAGCATCCGTCAGCTCACGGGCCATTACAGCACCATATAGTCCTGCTCCAACGATTAAATAGTCATACATCGTTTTTTATACCTCTCCTGTCGTTATATAAATCAGTGTGGTCAACGGCGAAGCCGCCAATCCTGTTTGCTTATCAACCCGCCAACTCCTGGACTACTTATCAAGCCCCTGTGGTCATCAAAGTACCCATGATTGCTTACCTACATCACTCTCTTGCCAATTGATAAACATAAGATGTAGAAATACCAAGCTTCCGCGCGATGTCTTCCATCTGCAAGCCTACTGCTCGAATCTCCTTGATAGCTTGTTTATACTCATATTTCCGATTGACATCCGAAACCGATGTCATTTCCATACACTGTATGCCGGCTGAATCAATGTCAGTAAATCAATCTTATAAGGTTAGATTCCATTATGGCATCGCCTTCTGATTCCCCGCAATATGCCGCTGCAGCATTTTTTCCATCATCGGTCCTCAATGATATCATGAATTGCTTTCACATTGCCAGCACTCTATTCCTAAACTCTTCTTCTGTATCCACAAAACTATATGGTGCATATTCCCCATAAGCTGTCGGTCTACTGATCACAATAATCTGTATACCCTCACGTGGTAAAGACGCATTTAATGATCTTGTATATTCGGACCAGAGCTTATCGCCCCTCCTTGTGGCCCCCATTATTCCTGACAACCTACCAACCACTGCCATTCAAACGCTTGCATTGGTTATTGTCTTGATTTCAGTCTTGCCTACACCCCAGTTGTTTCCAATGCCTGGAAGTTCCCACAGACTACACAAAGCCCGGAATTCTGTCTATGTCAAAAAGCGGTTCATTCGAACCGCTTCACGCGCATGAACTATTCTGCCCCGTGGCCTTTTATCA
>Ga0256405_10005802_pt1 | contig 20707 bp, 19 predicted proteins | sample RumenRJG_02DNA_FD_189096 | JGI IMG/M metagenome (GOLD analysis project Ga0256405, IMG submission 189096) | Bovine rumen microbial communities from Lethbridge, Alberta, Canada - RJG_02 | ecosystem: Host-associated > Mammals > Digestive system > Stomach > Rumen | place: Canada: Alberta... | reverse complement strand
GCACATCTTTACAGATTTTGATGAGACGGTCTTGAACATTGGAGTTTTCACCTGACACACGCTTGCGAATGTCTCGTTCATGGGTAGCCCCCTCCAGAATGTGGGGAAAGACGAGGGCATTTAATTTGGGAGGTGCCGCAATATCATCGAGAATGTGCTGCAAGGGTTCCGTGATGGGAATAATGACCTCGCCACCGTTTTTACTGCGTCCACGAGTTTTCTTACGGTAGAACTTGAAAGCCCTGCGTTCGGTGTCGAAGTAGTATTGAGAGTAGGTCAGCTGGGCCACATCTACCAGATTGAAGCCATTGCCCAGATATTGAACAAGGAAAAGACCCAAAGCGTAATGAGCACGCTCAGCATATCCTTTTTTCCAAGTATCGGGATAGTTCTTATTAACAAACACTTGATAAAGTTCTGTCATTCGGGCAATATCAAGATATTCGTCCTTGCGCGATGCGGGGGCTGGTATTGACACCTTCCCCTTCTTAGCATTGGAGAACGGGTATTCCGTCTGCAGCAGGTAGCCACGACGGCGACACTCATTCCATACTGCACGACATTGACGCATGTTGATTCCGCGAGTAGTGCTTTTGACGGGCTTCAATTTCTTACCATCAGGGCCTATAGCACCATTTATCATTCCATCCTCCCATTTCTTTATGTGCTCTATACTGACCTCAAATCCCTTGATATCTTCTTTCCATAGAAATCTCTTAAAGGAGTTCAAGGCTGTTTCGTATGGCTCGGCAGTAGTATATCTGGCACCATTGTTTTCTGTACGTAGATTGTGGATTATTTCTTCCCAGATACCGATGAATGACTCCTTCGTTTCCCTTGTGACCTTGCCCTCGACAACCATACGCACGGCATCAAGTGTCAGCTCATGACCAGGATTGAGGTTAATTAGCATTGTCTTATACTTGTCCACAATGTCCAATAACCGCTTCTTCTCCTCATACTTGGGCGACTTGCTCTTCTGTACGTTACAGATTTCCGAGAACTCCTGTTTGCTATAACTACCACCTATCGGATAGTAGTACGAACGACGATCTATGGTGAATCTAGCCTTCACAGGGTATTCTGTTACATCTTTGCGATTGCTACGGATGTCCAGAACGATTGCCATTGTACACTGACGCTCTTTGAAACCCGTCAGCGAGGTTGTGAGTTTCTTTGCCATAGTTTTTATAGTTTTGTTTTCGTGAAAACATTCAGCCTTGCAGACCCATAGTCTGCTGCTATGAAATCGCCTAATTTTTGTTCAATTTCCTGCAATTTTCTGAAACCTCCAGACTCGAGTCTGATGTTCTTTCGCAAAATTTTCGCGAAAACAATGCGAAAACAATCGGGTTGAGTTAAGGGGTTTTTTAACGTTTTGTTTGATGGTGCAAATTTACTAAATATCTGTGTATCAACCAAATTTCAAACAAAGAAAATTTCATAAAATTGTATTCTCTCAGACTCATAATCTGGAGGTCGTAGGTTCAAGCCCTACCTGGTCCACGAAAGAGAACTTTTTGGGTTCTCTTTTTTCAAATCCACTGAATTCAAAATTACTACATTATTCCAAAATTACATTCTTTCCAATCTAATAGCACCTTCTCATCCATGAATCCACAATATATTAGATGGTTTCCAATTCTGGTAGTATTACTGGTCCTTCGCGATGCTCGTTATGGAGAAACATACTATAATATATAGGAAGGTAAGTGACACCATTCTTCCTAAAAATCTCCCGTTCATTAGAAAAGACGATTGTATGATTAATTCCGTAATCTGGCGTTTTTAGGAAATTGGTAAGTGCACTATGATTAGTATAGTCCTTTCCTGATTTTATCTCTAAAGGAAGCACTGTCAAATTATCGTGGTCATCTACAAGAAAATCCACTTCGCCCTTTTTCTTGTTATCATAATAATGCAATTTGAAGCCATGTGCAGCAAGTTCTTGAGCAACCACGGACTCATACACTGTACCAAGATTGACACTCTTGATGTCTTGCAGAACAGCATTCACATTCAAACCATACAGAAGATTTGTCAACAGACCCACGTCATTGAGATAGAGCTTAACCAGCTTCTTTTGATCAGACTCGGCAAGAGGAAAACGAGGATTACTGATAGCAGACACCTCCAAAGCAACGCCAGAGTTGGTTAGATATTCAAACTCATCAGCATAATCGGAGAACGTTTTTCCTTTCTTGTTTTCTATATTTTTATATACAACGCGCTTCTTTTTGTTTTCCAAGATGCTGGGGATAAGGTCGTAAATCTTGCGAATCTTAAGTTTATGTTCCTCATCATATTGTGAAGCGTCAATGCGATAGAGATTGTGTATATCCCTATGTGTCTGTCTGACACGAACCATATTCCGGTCAGCCAGATAATTGTTAATTGCTTCAGGCAGCCCACCAACAAGCAGATAGTATTGGAAACGCTTCAACAGAATATTATGTGTACTCTCATCCAAGGACTCTTCGTGACTGAAATGTTCCCGTATGTTCTCTATCCATTCCTTGCCGACACCTGTAGCCCAAAGGAACTCCTCAAAATCGAGAGGATACATCTGCTCAATAGTCACACTTCCAAGGGGCACAGAGGGTGTTTCTGATAAGGCAACACCTAACTGGGAACCACTTGCAATAAAACGGTAGCGCGACTCCCCGTTGAGAAACTTCAGCATCGTCATCAAGTGAGGATAGCTTTGTATCTCATCCAAAAAGACCAGCGTATCGGTTTTGTCGCCTAAGGGAGAGGAATAGAAGTTGCTCAACCGCATATAGAGGTCGTTGGTTGTATGAACATCAGCGAAAACTTTATCACCTTCGATGTCTTCTTTGAGGTTGATTTCAACAAAATGTCGAAACAATTTCTGCCCAACATAGCGGATAAGGTACGACTTACCTATCTGTCGTGCACCGTTAACGAGCAGAATCTTATTTGGCTCTTCCAAAAGGAAACTTTCTATGAATGAAGTGAATTTACGTTCAAGCATAACAAATTCATTAAAATTTCGCTACAAAATTACAATAAAATCTTCATTCAGCAAAGAAAAAATCAACTTATTCTATATTTTTAGCAATAATTTTGCCTACTTATTCCGTTTCTAACGCCATATTTTTACCTACTTATTCCGTTTTTTAATACCATAAATATGCTCACTTATTCTGTTCTACGCTTTATAAGTTGGCGTAATCTCAACTTTTCATCATATTGCGATTTCGGTGCAAAGTTAGCAATAAACCTTTAAAAATAAAGCAAAAATCGCAATAAAATAGTATTTTAGTTTCGATTTACTCAAAAAACGGCATAATTAGAAAACTATTTCATCTTACTCTTGATTTGCCATTATAACCCTGAACTCCTCTTCCGTGACAACGCTCATCGCCATCGTTTCTTTATCAATTCTGATATATCCATCTTTCTGCTCTGTGTCAAATCGTAAACCTTTTAAGGTTTTATTGCTGATAGGAACATACCAAGATATATCTGTTTCCATACCGATGGTATATTTCTCCAATGTACTTGTACCCAAGGCATTGATGTATTTTACGTTCTCATCCATTGGGTTACATGATGAGATTCGGAAATGACACTCTTCGTTTTTCGGTAATGGTAAACGAACTTCGCAGTTTGGCAAAACGAACCAAACCAATCCTCTATCCATATCGGTTATAATCATTTCCTTCTGAGAGTTGTTTTGGACAATCAGATCAAGCAGCAGCGTCTTCAAATCCTCTGCTTTTGCGCGGGCATTTGCCGATGCAGCAAGAGACGCTTTTGTATTTTCCCTTGCATCCACATAGTTTTGCATTGCCCAACCTTTATTGTTGCCAGATTGCATTTGACTTTGAGCCATTCCCTCCGACACAGAAGAAAGACTTGCTGCAACCATAGCCCAGCCTGCGGCACCCTTCGCCCTTTTGATGTCACGAACCAGTTCTTGTGATACAACCTGTTGAGCCAAGGTGCAGGTGATTAGACCATCTTTCGATGACATTACCAAGGTATGAGACTTGTTAGTCACAGAATCCACTTCGCCATTCTCAATCAAAAGAAGGCGATTGTTATACGTCGGTATGTATGTTGTCTTTGCCTGAATGAATGTGGCAAAGATGCAAATAAAGTACGATAAAACAATAGTTTTTTTCATATTATTTTTTCATAATGGTTTTCAACATAGTTCGAAGTACCCAGACTACCACACTACTTTTATTGGCTACAAAGTTACAAAAAATCTTTCATATAACCTTGGCTAATAAAAATAATTTTGGTGTTGTCGCTCATTTTTTCATTTTATTGTCAAAAAAAACTTGTTTATGAGATTATTTTCATACGGAAAATGAAAATTCATTGGGTGTCTGAAATTTGCAGTTTCCCATCCTCAAGGAGCCAGATGGTGTCGGAGAATTCTTCGGCGAGGGCGAGGTCGTGGGTGGTGAGGAGGATGGCTTTGCCGTTGTCGTGGGCGAGGCGTTTCAGGAGCGCAAACAACTCGCGACGACTGATGAAATCGAGGAAGGCAGTAGGTTCGTCCAAGAAAATCATCGGAGTTTGTTGGGCGAGGGCCTTGGCAATCATCACTTTCTGTTGTTCGCCGTCGCTCAGGGTTTCAAATGGGCGGTTGGCGAGGGTTTCAATGCCGACGAGGTGCAGGGATTCGGCGACAATGCGATGGTCGTCAGCACGGAGGGTGCCCCAGAAATTGGTGTGGGGCGTGCGACCGAGTCCGACGACTTCCTCGGCGGTGAGGTTGCGCAGGTCGGGGCGATGGGTGAGGACGAGGGCGACGGAAGGTTGAGAGTTGACAGTTGACAGTTGACAGTTGACAATTGAGAGTTGTGGATTGAGCGGTGGCTGCAGACCGGCGAGGGTGCGGAGCAGGGTGGATTTTCCCGTGCCGTTTCGTCCGAGCAGACAGGTCAGTTTTCCGCGTTCGAGCGTCGCCGACAAGCCACTCGCCACAACCACCTCGCGGCGACCTTTCCGATAGCCTATCGTCAAATTGTCGAAATGCAATGGCGATTCGTTTTCCTCTTGATTAAAAATCATCACTCCTTACTCCTTTACTCCTTACTCCCCAACTCCATCACTCCATCACTTCCAACTCCTCGCAAATCGGCACAATATTCTCCACCGACACCTTCCACGGCTCCGGCCAATGACGCGCAGCGATGGCCACAAGCGTGAGTGCATCGTTTTCGAGACAGGAAGGCTTCGAAAAGATGTCCGACGGTGGTGGCAGTTGGAAATAACACTGCGAAAAAGCATTTTCGGAAGGCCAATTCCGTGCCACTTCGAGCAGATTTTCGGGTTGGAGATAGCTTGAAAAACCATCCAAAGAGATTTCTGACTCTTCATTCTCCAAATTTCTCGCCACCGACTCCACCATCAGTGCATAGGCGTTGCGCACGGTCTCATCGTTGTATTCGGCAGCATTTTTCTTCACCAAATCCCGCTCAATCACGTAGGGATGGGCAAATCCGCGTCGAATCATGTCGGCCACGGCGATGGCTTCGGGACGGTGATAGACGTGCAGCGTGTCGTGCGAGGCATAGCGCAAAGCCTTCGCCACCAACGACGGAAAACCATAGAGCGCGAGCGGTGCAGACTGCCACCAGTCGGTGATGGGCACGGAAGCATAGTGATAAAGCGACTCGACCATCCGCTGTTCGGCGAGTCGGGCTTCGGGCGCGGCGTTGGCGGAGAAGTCGGCCATTCCACACTCGTTCCAGAACTCACTCCACTCGGTCGCCACGTTCAGCGCGTAGTCCATGAACGGAGCGGCATAAATCTGCTCGAAAAACTCCACGGAAGGCTCGGCTTTGAGGCGACGAAACAGCACTTCGACTGGTCCGCCCTTGCACGTCAGCACCACGCGGTTGTCATCTTGTCTGACACTGACATCGCCATACCAATTCGCGATGAGCCAATGGGTCTGATGACCGTCGGTTTCCTTCACAACCATGCGCTGGCGGCGTCCGATTTGCTTGAAATTCGGCGATTTCTGGGCTGTTCTGACAGGAAAACCCGTCGATGAGCGGAAAGAAATCTCGAAAATCGTGTCGCTTGTGATGCGCGTAGCCACTGCCGCCTGCATACACACCGTTTCCACGCGAAACCGCTGTCCGTTGCGGTGGAAACGACTGTCGAAACGACCCGACCAGCGGTCGAGTTTCGCGTCGAGGCGGTCGATTCCTGTCGTGTCAGTGAAGTTCAGTCCCACCGTAATCGGCCATTCTTCGTCGTTGGCAAACGTCTGCAACCCCGTCGCATCGACGTTGAAAATGAGTTCGCCACTGCCCAAGAGCCATTTCTCGGCAAACACATGATTCATCGTGTCAGTGATGTGGGGATTATGTCGTCGCACCAGCGATTTTCGGTCGATGCGTTGCGATTGTGCCTCGGCGACCATCGAAAAAGTCGTCAAGAGCAAAAGGGTCAAAATTTGGGTCGAAAATAGCTTCATTTTGTTCTGATTTTGATACAAAGTTAGGTGAAAAAATCTAAAAAAACAATTTTTTAATTTTTTTTATACTTTTAACTGCATATTTTTCTCATTTTTATTTGTCCATATCAAAATAAACCCGTACTTTTGTCGCCGAATCTATTTATAACCTAAAAATTACATTTTTACAACTATGATGGAAATGAAAGAAGCTATGGCCGGAACGCTGGAATCCGGCGACATTTTCGTTCAGATTGCGCCTGCCGCTACACCGGGTCTCCAGATTGAACTCGACTCGACGGTGGACTTTCAGTTTGGCAAGCAAATCAAGAAAGTAATCACTGAAACGCTCGAAGGGCTGAACATTCGCGACGCCCACGTGAAAGCGACCGACAAGGGCGCTCTCGACTGTACGATTCGTGCCCGTGTGACGGCTGCTGCCGTTCGCGCCACTGGAAACGATGTTTGGAAATAAAAAGAGAAATACTATGCAACGACTCAGAAGAACTATGATGTTCGTCCCGGGCAACAACCCCGGAATGATGCAGGATGCGTTCATCTACGGTCCCGACTCGATTATGCTCGACTTGGAGGACTCGGTGACAATGGCTGAGAAAGACGCCGCACGCCTGTTAGTGTACAATGCTCTGAAAACCATCGACTACGGCACGACCGAGATGGTGGTTCGTATCAACCCCCTGAACACGCCCTACGGAAAGAAAGACGTTGAGGCTATGGTGAAAGCCGGCGTTCACGTGATTCGTATGCCGAAGACCGAAACCGCCGACGAGGTGCGCGAGGTCGAGGAAGAAATCCTGAAGTGGGAAGAAGAACTCGGATGCGTGGGTCGCACGAAAATCATGGCCGCCATCGAGAGCGCACTCGGAATTGTCAATGCCTACCCCATCGCCATCGCCTCGAAGCGCATGATGGGTATCGCACTCGGTGCCGAAGACTACTGCGCCAATCTGAAGACACAGCGCACACAGGGCGACAACCCCAACTTCGGACTCGAACTGCTGCTGGCTCGCCAGACCATCGTCGTGGCTGCCCGTGCCGCCGGCATCGACGCGCTCGACACGGTTTATTCGAACCTCGACGACATGGACACCTTCCGCAGGGAAGTGGAACTCATCAAGACGCTCGGTTTCGACGGAAAATCGATCATCAACCCGCGTCAGATTGAAATCGTCAACGAAGTGTTTGCCCCGAAGCAGAAAGACATCGAGAAAGCCCTGAAAATCATCGCTGCCATCAAGGAAGCCGAGCAGAAGGGTTCGGGTGTCATCGCCGTGAACGGAAAGATGGTCGATCGCCCCGTGGTGATCCGCGCCGAGCGCACCATCAATCTCGCCATTGCAGCGGGTGTCATCAAGAAGGAAGACATTGAATAATGTACTATTTACGGATGTACAATTTACAGATGTACCATTTACCATTTAAACATTGAAAAAGATGAATTACGCTGAAAGAATCAACGATATCAAGGACGCGGCGTCAAAAATGACCAAGCCCGTCTATCAAGAGAACAAAGGCAGCAAGGACATCACTCCTCGCACAGACCTTCAGCAGAACAAATCGAAACTTTGCACGCTGGAAGAAGCCATCCGTCGCAGCGGACTGAAAGACGGCATGACGATTTCGTTCCACCACCACTTCCGCGGTGGCGACAAAGTGGTGAACATGGTGGTCGATAAACTGGCCGAGATGGGTTTCAAAGACCTGCACGTGGCCGCTTCGAGCCTGCAAGACGTTCACAAACCGCTCATCGAGCACATCAAAAACGGTGTAGTGACGAAAATTTCGACCAGCGGACTGCGCGGCGAACTCGCCAACGAGATTTCGCGCGGTCTGATGAAGGAACCCGTTGTGTTCCGTTCGCACGGCGGTCGTGGCTCGGCCATCCGCAACGGCGACTTGCACATCGACGTGGCTTTCCTCGGCGCATCGTCGAGCGACTCGTCGGGTAACGCAGCCGGTTATTCGCGCTCGCAGAACGCCAAGTCGATCAGTGGCTCGCTCGGCTATGCCAAGCCAGATGCCCAGTATGCCGACAAGGTGGTGATTCTGACCGACGACCTCGTGCCCTATCCCAATATGCCGAATGCGATTTCCGAGCACAACGTCGATTTCGTGGTCGAAGTCGATAGCGTCGGCGACTCGTCGAAGATTTCGTCGGGTGCGATTCGCGACACGAAGAACCCGCGTGACATTTTGCTCGCCCAGCAGGCTGCGAAAGTCATCGTGAACAGCGGTTATTTCCGCGATGGATTCTCGATTCAGACGGGTTCGGGCGGTGCTTCGCTGGCTGCCGTGAAATACATCCGCGAAGAAATGATTAACCGCGGCATCAAGGCTTCGTTTGCCCTCGGTGGCATCACGGCCCACATGGTGAAACTCCACGAGGAAGGCCTCATCGAGCGTCTGATCGACGTGCAGTCGTTCGACAAGGTGGCTGCCGAAAGCATTATGCGCGACCCGATGCACAAGGGCGTTTCGGCCAACGAATATGCCAGTGCCGACGAGCCGGGCTCTGCCACGCACTTCCTCGACATCGTGATATTGTCGGCCTTGGAAGTCGATGTAAACTTCAATGTGAACGTGCTCGTGGGCTCCGACGGCATCATTCGCGGTGCCATCGGTGGACACCCCGACACGGCAGCCGACTCGGCCCTGTCGATTATCGTCTGCCCGTTGCTGCGCGGTCGCATTCCGTGCATCGTCGATGAGGTGACAACGATGATTACTCCGGGCTCGACGGTCGATGTGGTCGTCACGGAATACGGCATCGCCGTGAATCCGCGCCGTCCGGAAGTGGCCGAGCGCCTGAAAGCCGCCGGTCTGAAGATTGTCACGCTCGACGAACTGAAAGACCGTGCCAAGAGCATCATCGGAGAACCTGACCCGCTGCCGTTCGGCGACAAGGTCGTGGGCATCGTGATGAACCGCGACGGCTCGGTGATGGATGTCATCAAGAATATTGTAGAATAAAGGCCTCTCCCCAACCCCTCTCCGAAAAGAGAGGGGCTTCGGGGGGGTGTTGATAAACGATGAGTGAGAACGGGATTCTGAAGGGGGTGAGTCTCCACGAACTTCTGGCAAGTCGCGACCAGCGGTGGCACCGACAAATGCAGTTGCTTCGGGAGCATCCCAACGAGTCGCTGCTGTGTCTGACGGTGATTATGCCGGGGTCGGTCAAGCGAAATCGGCTCTCACTCGCTGTCGCAAGGGCAGCCACGGAGGCCATTCGCGTCGAATTTGCCGACAGCATCACCCAGATGGAGGAGCGCGACCTTGAAACGGGCTTCGAAGCCTACGTTTTGGTGACGCTGCCGACGCTCGAAACGAAGCAAATCGCCTGTCGAATCGAGGAAAGCCATCCGCTCGGACGACTGTTCGACATTGACGTCATCGCCCCCGACGGCACACCGCTCTCTCGCGCCAGCGTAGGCGCACAGCCGCGTCGCTGCCTGCTCTGCAACAACGAAGCCCGCTTCTGTATGCGCAACCACACGCACACGCCCGAACAAATACAAGCCCACATCGCCGAAATCGTTGAAGCCTATGTGCACGACGGATTATGAAATTCAGGCCGTTCCGCTTGCGATGCCGCTCTGGAAACGCAAGGTTGAGCAGTTCCTCGAAGCCAATCAGCTTCGATTGGATGCGCTCGACTACTACGCCATTGTGACTCGTCACGAAAGCGACGAAATCTTGGCGGGCGGCGGTCTGCAAGGCGACATCGTGAAATGTATTGCCGTGGGCGAGCAGTTGCGCGACGAGCACATCAGCAACCGACTGATTTCCCATCTGATGAGCGAGGCTTCGCAGCGCGGACATCAGTCAGTAAAAGTGTTTACGAAGCCGCAAAACCGACAAATTTTCGAGAGCTTAGGGTTTCGGGTTGTCGGCGAGGCTCCACTGGCCATTCTGATGGAAAACGGACGAGGGATTGAGAAATATGTTGAATCGTTGAAGAGTTTAAATGTTGAATCGTTGAACCAACACCCAACACCCAACACCCAACACCCAACACCCATTGGAGTCATCGTAATGAACGCCAATCCTTTCACCCGCGGACATCAATACCTCATCGAACAGGCTGCCCAACAGGTCGAGCACCTTTTCGTGATTCCCGTGAAAGAAGACAAATCGCTGTTCCGTTACGCCGAGCGCAAGGCGATGATGGAAAATTTCATCACCCAACAGCCATCAGCCATCACCCAAAAAATCACGATTTGCGACGGCAGCGACTACGCCATTTCCGCCGCCACGTTCCCGACCTATTTCCTGAAAAAACTCGACGATGCCGCCGACACGCAGATGCGGCTCGACCTCGACATTTTCCGTCGTCACATCGCGCCCGCACTCGGTGCCACGATTCGCTTCGTCGGCAGTGAGCCCGACGACGAACTGACGCGCCGCTACAACGAACTGATGCGCGAAATGCTGCCCGACGTGCGCGAAATCGAACGACTGCAAGAAAACGGCGAGGTGGTGAGTGCGTCGAAGGTCAGGAAAACCCTCGAAAATGGCGATTTCCAACGCGCCGCAACCCTCGTTCCACCGACCACGATTCCCTATCTTTTGGCTCATCTCGCCACCGACGCACTGCAACAAGAACTCGACACCACGCCCAAACCTGGCCTCATCGACCAGAACGACAACGGCGCCCACAGCGATATGGACTATCGGCTGATGCAGCGAAGCATTGCGGCACTGCATCCGTATTTCGTAAAATTGGCTGTCGAAGCCTTCCAAAAAGACCTTCCGAGCGTCGAAAACTTTCAAAAAATCGGTCTTGAAGCCGAAAAAGCAATGCTCGACGCCACGAAGGGCGTGAACACGCACAAAGGCGCACTATTTGCCCTCGGTTTGACCCTCGTTTCGGCAGCAAATCTTTATCAAAACGGAATTTTAACCCCCGAAAATCTTCAAAAAAACATCGAAAAACTCGCGTCGCAATTCCCCGACACCACCGACACCCACGGCAGTCGCGTCGTCAGCCAACACAACGTGAAAGGAGCTTTGGCAATGGCTCGCGAGGGCTACCAACCGCTCTTCACCGACTGGCTTCCGTATTATCGAGGAGAGAGGAGCGAGGAGCGAAAATTGAAAACACTGCTACGAATTATGGCAACCCTCGACGACACCAACGTCTATCACCGCAGGGGAGCCGAAGGCGTCGCCCAGATGAAAGCCGATTCCATCGCGCTTCTCAACGATTTCGAGCCGAAAAAACTCGAACAACTCAATCAAGACTACAACGCGCAGGGCATTTCCCCCGGCGGCAGCGCCGATATGCTCGCGCTAACGATATTCGTCAATTTTATTATTCATTTTTAATATTTCAACAACTATGGTAGAACTTATCAAACATGGAGTTTATCTCCTCAACGGAAAGGAAATCGTGAACGACGGAGCTGGCCTGCCCACTCCCGACGAAGCACGTGAAGAAACCATCACCTACGGCATTCTCCGCGCACACGACGTGGACGGCTCGAAGGGTAAGAAGATGCGCATTCGCTTCGACGCAATGGCATCGCACGACATCACTTACGTGGGCATCATTCAGACCGCCCGCGCCAGTGGTCTCGAGAAATTCCCCCTGCCCTATGCCATGACCAACTGCCACAACTCGCTGTGCGCCGTTGGCGGTACCATCAACGAAGACGACCACGTGTTCGGTCTGTCAGCTGCGAAGAAGTACGGCGGTATCTATGTGCCTGCTAACCAGGCCGTTATCCACCAGTATGTGCGCGAAGCCATGGTGAAGTGCGGCAACATGATTCTGGGTTCTGACAGCCACACGCGCTACGGTTCGCTCGGTAACATGGGTGTCGGCGAAGGCGGTGGTGAACTCGTAAAACAGCTGCTGAAGAACACTTGGGACATCAACGCTCCCGAGGTGGTGCTCGTTTGGCTCGAAGGCGCTCCGAAGAAGGGTATCGGCCCGCACGACGTGGCCATCTCGCTCGTGAAAGCAACGTTCGAGAGCGGTTTCGTGAAGAACAAGGTGCTCGAATTCGCTGGTCCTGGCGTGAAGAACCTGCCCATCGACTTCCGTAACGGTATCGACATTATGACGACCGAAACGACCTGTCTGAGCTCGATCTGGGTGACCGACGACGAAGTGAAGCATCACTACGAAATCCACAAGCGCCCCGAGTGCTACAAGGAATTGCAGCCCGGCAAGGTCGCTTACTACGACGCAATGATCAAGATCGACCTCTCGAAGCAGGAATCGATGATCGCACTGCCGTTCCACCCGTCGAACGCCGTGACGATTCACGAACTTCAGGCCAATCCCGTGGAAATTCTCCGCAAGATTGAGCAGGATGCACAAGAGAAATTCGGCTCGAAAGTCAATGTCCAACTCGTTGACAAGGTGCGCGACGGCAAAGTCTATGCCGACCAAGGCATCATCGCAGGTTGCTCGGGCGGTACTTACGACAACCTCTCGGCTGCCGCAGCCATTATGAAAGACCAAACCATCGGCAACGACTACTTCACGATGTCGGCCTATCCGCAGTCCACGCCCGTTTATATGGCAACGACGCGCAGCGGCATCGCCGAGGAACTGCTCGAGGCTGGTGTTGTCATCAAGCCCGCATTCTGCGGTCCGTGCTTCGGTGCCGGCGACGTGCCCGCCAACAACGGCCTGTCGATTCGCCACACCACCCGTAACTTCCCCAACCGCGAAGGTTCGAAGCCCGGTCAGGGTCAGCTCTCGCTCGTGGCGCTGATGGATGCCCGATCGATTGCCGCCACGGCTGCCAACGGTGGTGTCATCACTGCCGCTACCGACGTCGATTACAACGACGCACACGACGCCTACAACTTCGATGCAAAGATCTACGAGCGCCGCATCTACGACGGTTTCGGCCACGAAGACCTCGACCAGCCGCTGAAGTATGGTCCGAACATCAAGGACTGGCCCACGATGTATCCGATGCAGGAAAATATGCTCCTCGAACTGGCCGCCGTCATCCACGACCCCGTGACCACCACCGACGAGTTGATTCCTTCGGGCGAAACATCGTCTTACCGTTCCAACCCGCTGAAACTCAGTGAGTTTGCTCTGTCGCGTCGCGTTCCTGAATACGTTGGCCTGAGCAAGCGCATCCAGCAGGAAGACCTCGACCGTCGCAACGGTAAGGTCAGCGAGAACATCGCCAAGGGTCTGGCCGCAGTCAGTGCCAACGCCGAGAACACCAGTTTCGGTTCGTGCGTCTTCGCCAACAAGCCCGGCGACGGTTCCGCTCGTGAGCAGGCCGCTTCTTGCCAGAAAGTGCTCGGTGGCGACGCCAACATCTGCTACGAATACGCCACGAAGCGCTATCGCTCGAACTGCATCAACTGGGGTATCCTGCCCTTCACCATCGCTCCCGAGACTCCGTTCGACTACGAGGCTGGCGATATGGTGTTCGTGCCTGGAATCCGCGAGGCTATCCTCGGTGGCAAGGAAGAAATCGACGCGAAGGTCATCACCAAGGCTGGTGTGAAAGACATTCACCTCTTCTTCCAGAACCTCACTGCCGACGAGCGCCAGATTTTGGCCGACGGCTGTCTGATGAACTATTACAAGAACAAGAAGTAATACCTAACCCTTAAAACAATGAAAGAAAAAATTCAGATGACCACCCCGTTGGTCGAGATGGATGGCGACGAGATGACTCGCATCCTGTGGAAAATGATTAAGGACGAGCTGATTCTGCCGTTCGTCGATTTGAAAACTGAGTACTACGACCTCGGTCTGGTGAAGCGCGACGAAACCCGCGACCAGATTACCATCGAGTCGGCTGAGGCTACGAAAAAGTACGGTGTGGCTGTGAAATGCGCCACGATTACGCCGAACGCACAGCGTATGACCGAGTACAACCTGCACGAGATGTGGAAGTCGCCCAACGGCACGATTCGTTCCATCCTCGACGGTACCGTCTTCCGCACACCCATCACGATTCCGAGCATCAAGCCCGCCGTGAAGAACTGGGAACTGCCCATCACCATCGCTCGTCACGCCTATGGCGACGTCTATAAGAGCGTGGAACTCCGCGTCGATGAGCCCGGCGTAGCCAAACTCGTCTTCGACGGCGAAAGCGGCAAGCACGAGGAAGTTGTTATTCAGAACTTCAAGGGTGCTGGCGTGCTCCAGGGTATGCACAACCTCGACAAGTCGATTCGCAGCTTCGCTCACAGCTGCTTCAAATTCGCTCTCGACAGCCATCAGGACGTTTGGTTCTCGACGAAAGACACCATTTCGAAGAAGTACGACGCTCAGTTCAAGGTCATCTTCGAGGAAGTGTTCGAAGAGTACAAGGCCGAGTTCGAAAAGCAGGGTCTGGAATACTTCTACACCCTCATCGACGACGCTGTGGCTCGCGTGATTCGCTCGAAGGGCGGCTACATCTGGGCTTGTAAGAACTACGACGGCGACGTGATGTCCGATATGGTTTCGACCGCTTTCGGCTCGCTCGCAATGATGACCAGTGTGCTCGTTTCGCCCGACGGCAACTACGAGTACGAGGCTGCCCACGGCACCGTCACCCGTCACTACTACAGATACCTTGAGAACAACAAGGACATCTCGGTGACCTCGACCAACCCGATGGCAACGATTTTCGCTTGGAGCGGTGCTCTGCGCAAGCGCGGCGAAAAAGACGGCAACCAGGAACTCCAGAACTTCGGCGACCAACTCGAGGCTGCCTGCTTCGACACGCTCAACGAAGGCATCTGCACGAAGGACCTCGTCAACCTGATGGAAGGCATCACGCCGAAGGCTGTGAACTCGGCTGAGTTCATCGGTGCCATCCGCGAGCGTCTTGAGAAGCGCCTTGGCTAAGCCATTTGAGGCATAAAAACTTTGAAATCCTCTGCAAATCAATGGTTTGCGGAGGATTTTTGTGTCAAAAACACCAACTGATTCAAAAAAATACGGCAAAAACCACGAAAAAATTTGGTGGAAATCGAAAAATAGTGTACCTTTGCAGTCGCAAATCGCATTCAGGGGCGTAGCCCAGTTGGTTTAGAGCGCTGCAGTCACATTGCAGAGGTCGCCGGTTCGAGCCCGGCCGTCCCTACTGAAGAGAAGTCGAAAAGACTTCTCTTTTTCGATGAAAATCAATTTGTAACCAAATTGTAACACCTTTTTTCTTGACAAGTTGCGAAAGAAAGTGTATCTTTGCAAAAAAATAACGAAAAACATAAAAGAAAGGAGTTATGATGACAATAGACATTATTTTTAAGTTGTTAGGTGCGCTGGCACTGCTCATCTACGGTATGAAACTGATGAGCGAGGCGCTACAGAAAATGGCTGGTCCGCAACTGCGACACGTGCTCGGAGCGGTGACCGCCAATCGATTCACAGGTGTTTTCACGGGAATGTTTGTTACGAGTGCCGTGCAGTCGTCGTCGGCCACGACGGTGATGACGGTTTCGTTTGTCAATGCTGGATTGCTGACACTGGCACAGGCCATTTCCATCATTATGGGCGCCAACATCGGCACGACGCTGACGGCGTGGATTATGTCGCTTGGCTACAACGTCGATTTGACAAACGTCGTTTTCCCAGCGTTTATGGTCGGAATGTTCCTCATCTACAGAAAAAAACACCGCTATCTGGGCGATTTCCTTTTCGGAATGGCCTTTATGTTCTTCTCGCTCGTGATGCTCAGCACTGCGGGCAAGGAAATGGATTTGGGCAACAACGAGGCGGTCGTCAATTTTTTCAGTTCGTTCGACACGAGCAGCTATTTGTCGGTGCTCGCTTTTCTGGCCATCGGCACGCTGATTACGGGCATTGTGCAGTCGTCGGCGGCGGTGATGGCGCTAACCATCCTTCTCTGTTCGACGGGCGTGCTACCCATCTATTTCGGCATCGCGCTCGTGCTCGGCGAGAACATCGGCACGACAATGACGGCAAACGCGGCGGCTTTCGGTGCCAACACCCAAGCCCGACGCGCAGCGATGGCTCACCTGCTGTTCAACGTGTTTGGCGTCATTTGGGTGATGATTGTATTCTATCCCTTCGTGAATATGATTTGCCGAATCGTCGGCTACGACCCGTCGATGGCCGGACAAACCGAGAAATTGCCCGTGCTGTTGGCGATGTTCCACACTTGTTTCAACGTAACGAACACGGCATTGTTACTGCCCTTCATCCCGCAAATCGAAAAAGCGTGCTATTGGCTGATCAAACCGAAGAAAACGAAGGAAAAATCGCGTCTGCGATTCATTGAAAAGGGTCTGATGGTCGCGCCGGAAATCTCGGTGCTACAGGCGCAACGCGAAATCACGCTTTTTGCCGAGCGAATGCAGCGAATGTTCGGAATGGTGCGCAGTCTTCTCGATGACAAGGACAAAAAAGAGGCCGAAAACATCTACGAGCGCATCGAAAAATATGAAAACATCGCCGACAATATGGAAATCGAGATTGCGACCTATCTCGAAGAAGTGGGAAAAGCCCATCTTTCCGACAATACGAAGGCAAAAATCCGTTCAATGATGCGCCAAATCGGCGAGTTGGAGAGCATTGGCGACGCTTGTTTCAGCCTCGCCCGAATCCTGCACCGCAAACACGAAGGCAAGGAAGATTTCACCGCCGACCAATACGAACACCTACACGAAATGTTGCGCCTTGCCAACGAGAGCCTGGCGCAGATGATTGTCGTCGTGGGCGGTCGGCGCGAGAACCAGACACTCGACCTTTCCGAAGAAATCGAAAAAGACATCAATGCCCTGCGCGACAACTTGAGAACAGAGCATATCCAAGCCGTCAATGCTCATCAATATTCCTATATGATTGGCACGATCTACGTCGATATCATCAACGCTTGCGAGAAACTCGGCGACTACGTGATGAACGTGGTGGAGGCACGGCTCGGCAAGGCTACGCTGGGCTATCGCGGCCTGAAAATGAACCTCGACAAGAAGATGGTCACCATCGACGGCGACGAAATCGTCCTCACCCGCACCGAGTTCAACCTGCTGCACCTGCTGTTGGCAAATCGCGGTCAGATTTTCTCGCGCCAGCAACTGATGGAAACCATTTGGAGCGACGTCGTTGTCAGCGACCGCACCGTCGATGTCAACATCGCCCGACTGCGCAAGAAACTCGGTCCATACGCCCAAAACATCGCCAATCGGCAGGGCTTCGGGTATTATTTTGACGGAGAGTAAAACTGTCGATTATTCAATAAAAAAACATAAAAAAATGTTTTGTTTTTCGTTCTTTCCATAAAAAAGCATTATCTTTGCGTTGAAATGGACAAAAAGAAACAAGACATTGCCTATTTTCTGTCGTTCTGCATTGAGCAATACAAGAACGCGAAACATTTGACTGGCACTGAAGCCATGCGCCAGTTGGATGCCTATCATGTGCTTGACTATCTGGCTGAGCATTACGAAATCCTCCACACCCAGAGCCGTCAGTGGATTTTGGAAGACATCGACGAATTCATCAGACTACGAAAGGAGAAAACCGAATGAAAATCTATCACGGAAGCATTGAAAAAGTTGAAAAGCCAGAACTTCGGAAATCGAACCGAACGCTTGACTATGGCAGCGGTTTTTATACAACCACATCTCTTCAACAAGCAGAAGATTGGGTACACAGGCGGATGAACGAAAACGAACTGAATCACGGCTATGTAAATGTCTTTAAACTTGATGAAAAGGCATTGCAGACGCTCAACTGCCTGGTTTTTCACGCGCCCACCGAGGAATGGGTTGATTTTGTGATGAAAAACCGCACCCAAAAAGGTTTTGTCCATACTTATGATGTTGTCTATGGTCCAGTTGCCAACGACCGAGTCTATGCAGCCTTTGCCCTATACGAAGGTGGACTGATTGGCAAACAACAACTGATAGCCGAACTAAAAACATACAAGTTGGTCGATCAATACCTTTTCCACACGGAAGCGGCATTGCAAACATTGACTTTTTTAGAAGCAAAGGAGGTGGCAAAATGAACTTAGACATCAATCAAGACAATCTGTATCTCCTTTTGCCGTCGAAAGTGTCTTGGGTGGCGGATATGCTGTCGGAAGACAAGAACATCAGCATCGTCGAGGCAACAAAAGCCATTTATTCATCCGACACCTACAAACAGTTGGAAACCGAATCTACAAAACTGTGGAATCTCGGGCCTGTGGCCATTTATCAAGGGATGGCGGATTAGAATAAACGATTCAGAATCATCAAATAAATCCGTCTTTCACTACATTTTTATGAAATTCTGAAAGATTTTATCCAAAAATATATTTTTTGGGAAGATTTTTTGTCGAACCGAAAATTTTTCGTATCTTTGCAACCGTCTTTACACCTGAAGTGGAAGCGCAAGCCGAAGCGGAGGGATGGGACGCTATATATAAGAAGGCGTTATCTTACGCTTTGTTCTTGACACTTGAGAATCTGGCAGTTCACAAACAGTTGTCAAACAGCAAAGCAACAATGACGCTCATGGGTGTGTATATGTCAAATATACATATCAGCGTGGGCTTCGGCGTTGCTCGTTTCGACAACTAAGCAATGCCAGAGCTATCGAGTGTGGGACGAGTAACAGGACAGACTCCCACGCTTTTTTGTATATCAGCCGAAATAATGTTTAAAAGATAAAGCCGAAGCAGGGAGAGCGTAGGCACTAAAATGTTTATCGCTTATGAAAGAATTTGTGGGCAGGTTGCAAGAATCATCTATTGTTAAAGATTCTTCAAAACCTAAAGAAGTACAAACTTTAGAGAGTTTGGTTGCAAAAAAGATTACTCCTAAATTAGTCTTTATAAAAGGGTGTAACACAATGGAAGTGGTAGAAATCTCTGATAAAAACGTTCATAATATAAAAAAAGGAGATTATGTTGTTTTACCTGATGTAAAATTTAATCATTCATTTGAATGCGATGCAAAAATCACCGTAAAAGCTACTGATGGAGAAATTACCACTTCAAAGACAATTAGTGGATATTTTCAATTAGATGATGAAAGTACAATAACATTGCATAATATAATTCTAATAAAAAAATAAATATGGCTAACGTAAAACTTCCTAAACGTTCTTCGGTAAGTATTTTTATTGAAGAAGACGTGAATTTTTTCTATGAAAACATTTTGCTTGTTTGCGAGAGTGATCGAAATTCTTTTGGGCAAGAAAAGATTTTAAAAGAAGCTGCAAAAAATATTGTGGCATTCGTCCCATTTGATTTTGTACATAATGATTATGAGAAGGAAATGAAAACACCGAAGGACAATGTCTTTTATTTTTCTGCAGCCACAAAAATGCAAAACCCAAAGAGGAAACATTCTCAAATTGTTAGACAATGGTACAAACACTTGAGGAATGCTTTTGCTCATAATTATATTCGGCAGGAAAATGGTGCATATATTTTTGAAGATTATTACCAAGAGGAAAAAGAAGTTAATAACCAAAAGGTTAAAACCACCGAAAAAGTTCTTTATGCAAGGATTTTGTCTCTTGATGAATTTAAAAATTTAATTACTGAAGTTAAATCAAAATTAAAATAAAAGAGTTATGAAACAGATTAAATTAACTTTTTTACTCACGGTGCTTTTAAGCGCGGTTGGAGCGAGGGCGTTAGCCTATGACGCTAAAATTGATGGTATTTATTACGATTTTTCGGGAACTGAAGCAACGGTGACTTATTACAGCCCTTCCGCCGGCTTAAACAAGGATGCTTATACGGGTAATGTGACAATTCCCACATCTGTTAACTATAACGGAAAAACTTATTCCGTGAAAAGCATCGGCGAATACGCGTTCAATCATTGCTCTAGCCTGACGAGTGTGACCATCGGAAACTCTGTGACAAGCATTGGTCTGAATGCGTTCTCTAACTGCACTGGCCTGACGAGCGTGACCATTGGGAATGCTGTAACGAGCATCGGAGACGTAGCGTTTTATCGTTGCACTGGTCTGACGAGCGTGATGATTCCGAACTCTGTGACGAGCATAGGCGACTATGCGTTCATATACTGCTCTGGCCTAACGAATATTTCGGTATCATCGGGTAATTCTAAATATGATTCACGCAATAATTGCAACGCCATTATTGAAACGGCTTCAAACACCTTGATTGCAGGATGTAAAAACACCATCATTCCAAACTCCGTGACGAGCATCGGCCGCGATGCGTTCTCTGGCTGCTCTGGTCTGACGAGTGTGACAATTCCGAATTCCGTGACGAGCATCGGCCAATCCGCGTTTTATAACTGCTCTGGTCTGACGAGTGTGACAATTCCGAATTC
>Ga0256405_10005801_pt1 | contig 20708 bp, 20 predicted proteins | sample RumenRJG_02DNA_FD_189096 | JGI IMG/M metagenome (GOLD analysis project Ga0256405, IMG submission 189096) | Bovine rumen microbial communities from Lethbridge, Alberta, Canada - RJG_02 | ecosystem: Host-associated > Mammals > Digestive system > Stomach > Rumen | place: Canada: Alberta... | reverse complement strand
ATGATGACTTTGCCGTCCTGGCCCTTGGCGCCGACGAGGTTACCGGTACGACCGGTGAATTCGATTACTGAACTAAATGTACCCATAATACTTAATAATTTAAAAGGTTAATAATTCTTTTTGTTTTTCAAACGGTGGCCAGCCGTTTTCAAAAGCGCTATAATAATAAAATAAGGGTGACCCAATGGTTAAATTTGTATAAATTAACAGATAGTGTTAAATTTGTCCTAATTTAACTCAAAATTTAACCATTTTTAACTATAGTATGGGCCATTTTAACAAAGTTTAAATCTGTAACTAGATATATCCCGAAGGAAAAAGGTTTATAAAATTTATAGATTTCGCGACCCCCGAAGGGACGATGAGCTCCGTTGAATCAAATTAATTGCAGCGAATAGTGCTACGAGCGGGAGATATGTTGTCGAGCGGAGCGGATTTCGAGCGGAGTTAGACCGGAGTTAGAGCGGACTTAGAGCGTAGGAAGACCGAGCGAAGGATATAAATCTTACAGACCCTCAAAGTAAATGATTTATTAGTTGTCTGATTCCAAAGAAGACCAGTCTGATTTTTTTAGCATAAATAACAAGAATAAGCGGCCACCGCTATTACGTTGAGAGAGGGTCCACCATCCAGCAGTGAGACTTTTAGAGCGGCAAATCCGCACTAATTATTGCGGATAAACAAAGATAATAACAACAATAATGATTGATACGCAACAACTACGATTAGGTAACATCGTTCTATTCAATGGCGAACCAGTCATTGTAAAGGGGATACATACAGGCATGGTTTTTCTCGATGGGGTTATGTGGCCTTCTACTGATGCTATTCATATTGAATATAATCCAATATCTGCTAGCGAAGATTGTTTACAACCGTTACCGCTAAGTGATTTCCTCTTAGAGTCGCTGAAGAGAGCGAGATGGGAAGACAAACATGGATATCAACATCAATACCATGCGCGTAGTGCCAATTACACAATTCGTAAAGACGAAGAGGGTTATTATATAGCTATGTTCAAGGAGGATGGCCCAATCCATATCACACCAGGCCATTTTCATTACTACCATCAATTGCAGAATATTCATTTTGCTCAATATGGATACGAATTAGGTATAAGTGAGGATGATGTGAGAATTGCATGGCGTATTGTCAAAAACCATAAGCGCATATAATGGATAAGAAGTATCAGGTTTTTGTTAGCTCTACTTATGAAGATTTGAAGGAAGAGAGAGCGTTTGTGATTTCTAATCTTCTTAAGAATGGATTCATTCCGACAGGAATGGAATATTTCACAGCAACTAGCAAAACCCAGTGGGATGTTATAGAAGAGATAATTCCACAATGTGACTATTATATTGTTATTGTGGCTGGAAAATATGGCAGTATTGAACCAAAGACGGGTATCAGTTATACTGAGAAAGAATATGATCTTGCCATTAATAGCGGAGTGCCTGCCATAGGTTTTCTCTATAAAGATATCAAAAAACTGCCCTTTGAGAAGGTGGAAGAAAATGAAGAAGTTCGAGAAAGACTTAACGCTTTTCGTGAGAAGGTAAAAAATAACTTGTGTGACTTTTGGACGAATAAAGACAACTTAGCAAATGTTGTTACAAGTTCCTTGAATGCAGAGGTCAAGAATACTCCAAGAATAGGTTGGGTAAGAGCGGATAAGATTAACGAACATGGTAATACTGATGATGTTATTTCTTTTCTCAATACCATTATTGATTTACATATCTGTCATTCAAGTTTTTCCTTTGATGATAATGATACCATAGTAGAGAAAGCAACTGTCTCTTTGCAATGGGGTGAGATTGTTGAAAAAGTATGTGGATTAATGTCGGTACCTCTCACTTATCAAGGAGCAAAAGAGGAAATATCGAATTTGTGGAATGGAGTCGTCGATGCTGATGTTCAACTGATTATTAATACTCTTGTTAGTAAAGGAATACTTGATGCAGGTTCTGAATCAATTGAAGGATTAGGAGTACAAAACTATTGTACTGTTACGTCATATGGTCATCATGTTCTGGCAGAATATCTCACCAAGAACAATACTGAACTTGCTTTACGTGATCGTAAGATGCTTGTTAGGATAATGGAGAATTTCAGTACTAGGCTGATGGATAACTATTTTATGGATGGACCAACTTTTATTGAGCATGATTTATTATCATCATTCGAGGCATGTGAATCAATAGTAAGTGCATCATCTTTCACTTTATATGGTGAGACAATTAGCGGATTGTGGAATCCATTCTATGAGTGCTGGAAAGAAGCAATGAGTCACGGTGAATGGTATGAGTCATTTGATGTTCAAAGATATAAGTTTCATGGTTTGCAGCACGACCGTTTTGTTTCAAATAACGATGAAAAGAACTATAATCGTTTAATGAACAACCTGAACAAGCTGCAACGTCTATATCATGACTTTATTTGTTATGTAAAAGACACTTGCAAAGTGAACGTTGAAGAGACTTCTAACAAGTTTGAGCAAGATATACTCAAGATGAAAAGCCATTTCATATAAGAGTAGCGGTATAAGCAGGGATAAAAGATAGGACAGATTGAAATAGAATCACATCTTATGTCTTCCTTTTGTCTACATTCATCATAATGCTGGTAACTTCACAATACAAAAGATTCACGAATTTTCCAAGTGCCACATTATCAAAGTGGCAAAGCCGCAAAGAGACGTAGGTGATAGTAATCCAACGTAACCGTTTAAATTTAAACGAATTGTTATGCGCAAACAAAGGCTATCAGACTATCAGCAGATAGAACAGTTGAGAGATTCAAAGCTAATCGTGTATGTTACCAGTACTCGAGAAGGACTGGAAACACAGATAGCAAATGATATCTTACCCAAGTTCACAGAGCATTTAGATAAAATAGTACATGCTCGTAGGATATCTCTATTATTATACACAAATGGGGGTAATACACTTACTGCATGGAGTTTGGTTAATTTAATAAGGAGTTATTGTGATGATTTTGAGGTAATAATACCGTCTAACTGCTTTAGCTCTGGTACTCTGATATGTCTTGGTGCTAATAACTTAGTGATGACGAAGCAGGCGTCACTTGGTCCTATAGATCCGAGCGTCAATGGTCCGTTGAATCCCCAGATACCAGGAATACCAGATCCGAATGCAAAAGTTCCGGTTAGTGTAGAATATGTCAAGGCATATCTTGAGATGGTAAGAAAGGATTTTGGTATTACAAAACAGGCTTACATGAAGGATATTGTATTACAACTTGCAGAAAAAATACATCCATTGACTCTGGGACAGGTTTACCGTTCAAAAACTCAAATACAAATGTTGGCAAGAAAACTGATGCGATGGCAGGATTTGAGTGACAAGAAAAAAGACGAAATTATTAATTTCTTGTGTAGTGAATCTGGTAGCCACGATTATTCTATCCGGAGAAAAGAAGCCAAAGATAATTTGGGATTAAACATAGAAAAACCCGATGACAAGTTCTATGCAATTATTAAATCCATTTTCAATGATATCAATGCTGAACTAGAATTGGATACCCCCTATAATCCTATGATATTGTTGGGCGCTGCCACCAGTCAGCCGTATTCTTTCCGCAGAGCTTTAATAGAGTCTATAGACGGTGAAACTGATGTGTTTGTCAGTGAAGGCCTGTTAAGTAAAGTGGTCACGGCCCCTGGCAAAGCAGTGATAAATGATAACAGAACATATGAAGGGTGGCGTCATGAAAACTGAGCAATTATATAACAATGTGATAGAGTCTGGTTTTAGCCCTCGGGTGCAGTCTCAATCCACAAGAAGGTTTTCTTTTTCCAGTGGAAATATTACTGCTGTTTCAGGAACTTTGTCTGACTTTTTGATTTCAAATCCAATTATCATTGATGAAACTTCAAGTGGTGATATTAAGTGCGAAATTAACGGCATAAGCAGGGAAAGGTAATTGGAAAGAATTACATCATCTGCAAAACTTTGAACAATTAACAGTTGACAAATTAACATTTTGTTCGGCTTTTCATTATCCCGCATAGTTCAGGAGTTCCAATATGGAGAGGGGATTCATAGGACACTTATTCGAGATAAGCAATTATAAACAACAATAATAAATGTCTGATACATCCACAAATAACAAACGAATAGCAAAGAATACACTATTCTTATATATGAGAATGCTGCTGATAATGGCTGTTTCTCTTTATACAAGCAGAGTGGTTCTAAATGCCCTTGGTGTTGAAGACTACGGAATATATAATGTGGTCGGTGGCGTTGTAACAATGTTTGCTTTCTTAAATGGAGCTCTCATTACAACTACGCAAAGATACCTTACTTTTGAATTGGGTAAAGGTGATTTTGAACAACTGAAGAAAGTTTTTACAACTAGTATTTACATTCATGCTGTAATTTCATTACTTATAGTTGTCTTGGCGGAGACTGTCGGTTTATGGTTTTTTTACAACAAAATGGTTATTCCTGCCGAACGAATGACTGCAGCAATGTGGGTATTTCAGCTTTCAATCATAACGATGGTAATTCGAGTGATGTGCGCCCCCTACAGCTCTATAATTGTTTCACATGAAAGGATGGGTGTATTTGCCATTATTTCAATTGTGGAAACAACACTTCAACTATTAATAGTTTTCTTACTATTAGCATTAAGTTTTGACAGACTAATAATATATGCTATTCTTGTTGCTATTGTACAAGCAATAATATGTGGAGTATATATATTTTATTGTAGAAGGCATTTTGCAGAATCTTATTTAGTTAGGGGAACCAGTAGATCTCTTTGGATTGAGATGGGGAAGTTCGCTGGTTGGAATATTTGGGGAAATCTTGCAGCGACACTTTTCGGCACTGGGATCAATTTACTACTTAATGTTTTCTTTGGACCGTTTGTTAACGCCGCTCGTGGTATCGCAGTTCAGGTGGAAGCTGCTGTGGCACAGTTTTCAACGAACTTCCTAATGGCTGTAAATCCTCAAATAACTAAATTATACTCAAAAAATAGACTAGATGAGATGCATCGCTTACTTTATCGTTCATCAAAGTTCGCGTGCTATTTGTTGTTAATGTTATCGTTGCCTGTTATTTTAGAGGCACCTGCTCTTCTTGAATTATGGTTGAAGATAGTTCCTGACTATACGGTTCCTTTCTTGCGAATACTCCTTGGCATAGTTATTATAGATTCTATGGCTCGTCCGCTTATGACAGCTGCTGCTGCCACTGGAGATGTGAAAAAATATCAATCTATTATAGGTGGCATATTATTATCAATAGTACCGGTAGCATATGTCGTACTTAAGTTGGGCGGCAATCCAATATCTGTTTACATAGTACACTTGTGTATATGCATCATCGCATTCATTGCTCGACTTCTGATAATAAGGCCAATGATACATTTCTCAATTAAGGCCTATTTTATCTCGGTTATTGTTCCTTGTCTATCCGTTGCATTATCTTCTTTTGGATTTTCATATTTGATTTACAGGGCTTTGCCGGAAGGGTTGGCCTATACAATCATAATATGTATAACTAGCTTTATTATAGTAGCCGCGTCCACTTATGGGTTGGGATTGACTAGTTACGAACGATCTTTTGTGAATGAAAAGATTAAAGTCTTGTTAAGAAAAGTTATAAGGCATGATTACCATAACTGATAAGAAATTATGCTGTGGCTGCTCTGCTTGTGCACAGCATTGTCCTAAGCAATGCATCACCATGAAAGAGGATCAGGAGGGATTCTTATATCCTCAGGTTGATACTGCAAGTTGCATTAACTGTAGTTTGTGCGAAAAAGTATGTCCGATTTTAAATCCATATATTTCACAAAAGCCCAATGTAGTTTTTGCGGCAAAAAACAATAATGATGAGATTAGGCTGAACAGTTCTTCCGGTGGATTGTTTTTTTTATTCGCCGAAAAGACCATTAAAAAGAGAGGTGTGGTTTTTGGTGCTTGTTATGATTCTGAATGGAGGGTTGTACATTCCTTTACCGAAAGAATTGAGGATGTACATCGTTTTTTGGGAAGTAAGTATGTTCAAAGTTATATCGGTAATAGTTATAAACAAGCTGAATTATTCTTGAAATCAGAAAGAGAGGTCTTGTTTTCTGGAACACCATGTCAAATATCTGGATTATTACACTATTTGGGGCGTCGTTACGAGAATCTTATTACCATTGATGTACTTTGTCATGGTGTTCCTAGCCCATTGTTGTGGAAGAACTATGTTGAGTACATAGCCCAAAGCAATGGTTTTCCATTAAAAGACATTTCTTCAATATCATTTAGAAGCAAAAGATTGGGATGGGACCGATTCGGATTGGAAATATGTGCAAGAAGACATAACGGTTATTTTCAACATTTAGGGAATGATGCTTATTTGCAGGCATTCCTGAAAAACTTGAATTTGCGACCATCATGCTATCATTGTGCGGTCAGATGTGGCAGAAGCCATAGTGACATATCCATAGGGGACTTTTGGAGTGTAAAAAAACATTTTCAATCTTTTGATGATGACAAAGGTATCAGCGCGGTTCTAATCAACACGCTTAAAGGGCAGTCAATATATGACGCTATAACATCCATATCATATCGTGGAAACTATGAAATGGTACTTGAAGGTAACCCTGTGTTGGAAAAAAGTGTTCAAGAGCCAATCTTGAGGGATGATTTCTGGAAAACATTCTTTGCAGCGGGAATAAATGGGGTGGTCAACTTTATGAAAGATTTAAAACCCAAGGGTGTCAAAAAAATTATCGCAAAAATAAAGGAAATGGCCAAATGTATTTTAAAATACGTTGGTTTATTGTAGAACAGAATTTTTTTTATGAATATTGGAATCGTCACTCAGCCATTATTAGACAATTACGGCGGATTATTACAGAACTATGCTTTGCAAGTTGTGCTAAAACGCATGGGACACGTTCCCATTACATTAGACCAGACGAAAAGAAGTGAGGGCTGGATTCGAAATACGGCAAGGAATATTGCTATCAGATTATTAGGTTTTTTAGGAAAAAGCAATGGGCTGAAGCAATTACCTTACTTGAGCAAATCCCAAAAAAGAGAGATTTCTTTACATACCCGTCGATTTATCGACACCTATATCAATCATACTAAAGCGTTCCGCAACTCAAAACAAATAAGCTTTTACTTGAAAAAGCATCCGTTAGATGCATTTATTGTGGGAAGCGACCAGGTATGGCGGCCGAAATACTGTGTGAATATCTACACTCAGTTTCTTGATTTTGTCAATGCACCTGATGTGAGAAGACTTGCATACGCGGCGTCTTTCGGTACTGACGAATGGACATTTTCAAACCGACAGACGGCGCGATGTAGAGCCTTGGCGAACAGGTTTGATGCCATCTCTGTTCGCGAAAAAAGCGGCATTGTTCTTTGCAAAAACAACTTGGGCGTTGCAGCACAACAGGTGCTTGACCCCACGATGCTTCTGGAGAAAGAGGATTATATTTATTTAGTAGAAAAAGAAAAAGAGCCTGTTTGTGATGGGGATTTGTTTTGTTATATTTTAGACATGAATCCAGAAAAGCAATCTTTCATAGAAAAAAGCGCTCTTCAATTGGAACTAACTCCGTTCTATTCTATGCCCAAACCATTGCAAAAAGAAAACTTCAACGACTCTTGTTTAAAAGAATACATATTTCCAACCGTAACACACTGGCTAAGAGGTTTCTTAGATGCTAAAATGGTGATTGTTGACAGTTTTCATGGATGTGTCTTTTCTATTATTTTCAATAGGCCATTTTGGGTTATTGGCAACAAGTCAAGAGGTAATACCCGCTTTAATTCTTTGTTAGGTCTATTTGGACTTGAAAACAGAATGATTGAGGCCGGCCAAGTTGTTGATTTGACCGCCCCAATCAATTGGGAGGATGTTAATACTAAACTCATTAAATACAGGACGGACTCCTATGACTGGCTTAAAATGCAACTGAAATAGCTATGGTTATTTATATTACTATATATTTTATTTTGCTCATCGGTTCTTTTACAGGGTTGAAGCCCAAAACACTTGGACTATATCTGTTTTTTTTAATCGTTTTATTAGGGTTAAGATCTTCGGAGATTGGGGCAGACACTGCGCGATACATAGAATATTATGGTTATGTGGATAAAAGTACAGGCCATATGGAAGAGGGATGGAATCTGTTGTCTCGTTTGTGCAAGTACTTTGGCCTGTCGGCTTATATGTTTAACCTAATTATTGCATCACTAACTTTGTCTATTATAGGATATGTGATCCGACAACAAGAACAAAAAACAATTATCGGATTGTCCATGTTTTTATTGTATTCTTTGGGTTTTTATTTCTTAATGTTTAACGGAATGAGGCAGTTGTTTGCTGGTGCTATTGTTTTTCTTGCATTCTATTTGCTTGATAAAAAGAAGAACTGGAAGATTATATTGCTTGTTATACTGTTTGCTAGCATCTTCCACACATCGGCACTAATAACGATTCCCGTTATATTTTTGCCTAAGATGAGGTTGGAATTTAATAGGATTTTGTTATTGTTAGGATTAAGCTTTGTTATTGGGATAGTTGCAAATGATACGTTCTTTGTTTTCTTGGCAAGAAGCTATGCACATGATGTTTACACCTATGGTTTCCGAGACTCTTTTGCATATGCTTTAACAGTAGGTGCTTTTACTAATGTCTTGTTTCTATGGATTTTTCATTTCTCCAGTACTGACCTGAAACAAAACATATGGATGAAACTGTTTTTTTTGTCTGTCGTAGTAATGAACCTTTTGATTAACCTTGTAATAGGGCCGAGAATCGTTTATTTTTTTAGTATAGCACAAATTATTGCAATTTCCCTATTCATAGCAGAAGCAAGAGAAAATACTAATTTGGTAATATGTCATATTTATGCCTTGCTTACTTTCATAAGATTCATGATTGGAGAATATAATTCACAAGAAGGAAGCCTGATTCCTTATCAAATGGTTGATTTTAGTTTGATATGATTTCAATAATAATACCAATATATAATTCGCAGCATTATTTGTGCGAGTGTTTTAATTCAATATTACACCAAACTCATCGTAATTTCGAGGTGATTTTGGTCAATGATGGATCGATTGATAATAGCAAAAGCATTTGTTTGGAGTACTGTGCCAAGGATTCTCGTTTTAAGTATATCGAACAAAGTAATTCAGGAGTGTCAGCTGCAAGAAATACAGGATTGGACACTGCATCAGGAGACTATATTGTATTCGTGGATAGCGATGACGAGATTGCTCCAGATTATCTGGAAATATTGCACAATAATATTAATGGATGTGACATGTCCAATTGTAACCTGTCATTTAACAAAGAGAAGTTAGGTACGGGAGATAAGATATTTAGTCAATATAATGCTAAACAGGTTGTTGATGCTTATCAAACTTTATCTATGAGAAATTTAGGGATAACTTGCACTCTTTTTAGAAAGGTAATAATAGATAAAGTCCATTTGAGGTTTGTTGTAGGTTGTTATGTGAATGAAGACGCCGAGTTTGTGTTAAAATACGTTGCAAATTGCTCCACAATAGCCGTTTCTCAGTATATTGGATACTATTATAGAGAGGTGGGAACTTCAGCCATGCATAGGTTGTCCGAAAAATCACTCACATCTATTGAGGCGACAAAACGAATAGAAAAATATTTATGGGAAAGAGGCCTTATAGAAAGACCTAATTATTTCATCGAGGCAGGGGTGATGAATTACATTTTTAAGTCGGCCATTTCAAGAAACCGCGAAATCTTCGAATACCTCCATTCAAAATATGATATCAAGAGGTCTTCAAGAAAAATGTTTTGTCATCCAAAATTCCGTCGAAGAGTAGTCTCTATATGTTATTATTTTATGGGAAAACAATTTTTTTGGAGGTTGGGAGAAGTCGGGAATTGGATGTATTCAATATATATAAAAAGATACCGATAGGAGATTCGTTATGAAAAAAAACATACTTTTGAAGTACTTGACATCGGAGGGGGTATCAACAGAAGAAATCGGAAGGGAAAGGAGATTGTCATTGGAAGGCAGACTAATAATGCTTGAGATTTTTAACAAAAAAAATCTTGTCGTATTATGACTTCTTTATTCATGAAAATTCAAGGTTTTTTTCGATTATTGGCAATAAGATAATTAAACACAGTAATTCAGATAATAATTAATACAATTGATGATTTGCTAATGACAGATTTACAGCATCTTCAGCACGTGATTTTAGATATTGTAAAGTATATCGATAAATTGTGCCAGGAGAACAATATTGAGTATTATTTGGAGGGAGGCACATGTATTGGAGCCATCCGCCACAAGGGTTTTATTCCCTGGGACGATGACTTGGATATAATAATGGATTCTGAGAACTATGAGAAATTCATTTCAGTGTGTCGTGAAAAGTTAGATACAAAGAAATACTATCTTCAAGAGGGGTACCGTGATTGGCCTATGCCATTCTCGAAAATAAAACTGCTCGGAACTGTGTTTGAAGAGCCTAGTATGTATTATGATCATCCAGATCATCGTGGAATATTCGTGGATATTTTTCGTCTTGAAAATGTATCGAATTCAAAGTTAGGACAGATATGGCAATATTTCTGTGGAGAAGTATTGCTTTGTCATTGTCTGGCCCAAAGAGGGTTTGATAATCCTTCGTTTAAGAAAAGATTGCTAATAATGTTTTCTTCCCCTCTTAAGGTAAAGTTTATTCGATCCTTCTTTAAAAGCCAGGTTGAACGTTTTCGTAATATAAAAACAGATTATGTAGGTATGTTTGGAGGTCGCTATAGATTACACAATTCTATATATAAACGGTCTGATTATAGTAATCCAATTAGAGTCCCATTTGAAGACACGTTACTTCCTGTTCCCTCTGGATATGACGCTATATTGACTCATATTTTTGGTGATTATATGACCCCGCCTCCTATGCGAGAGCAAATCGGTTTACACCTTCAAGGAATAGATTTCGGAAAGTATTAATTCTTTAGATATAAGCCATGCTGTTTACTCGTGTTTATTGTAATAAGACCTATATTGAACAAATTGTTGCTTATAATAGCCGTATGTCATTAGGATACAGTATTCTAAGTATAGAAGATGCTCCATTCGACATAGTCAATCAACTGCTGCATGAATCTTTTCAGGAGAGATTAGAAAATAATTTAAATTTTGACTGTGCTTCTTTTACAGATGCGGAATTTAAAGAAAAGTCTTCTGCTGGTAATATAGTTACAATTTGGGAAGATGATATTCTTGTAGGAACAGTTTTTCTTGGTATTCAACAGAGATTTTCATTTTTTACTTGTGGTTTTCATGAGTTCTTAGCTGTAAAATCTGATAATAAAAGTTCCGGAATTGGAACAATGCTTCAAAGAGTTGTTGTAAACATTGCTAAAGCTCTTGATTTAGATATACTATTATCTTCTACTGCTATCCCTGCTATCAGTTCCGTAAAGTGGCACAAAAAAAATGCTTTTATACCATATAAGATCTCATCTTATGAAGGTAGAAACTATAAATCATATAATTTTATTAAGCCAATTAGGAAAGGCATATTGGTTTCGTTATTGGTTATGATTACCCCGTTAACTCTTTTTGTATCAAAAATCTCAAATAAGTAACATGATAAATTTTACAGTAGGCCCTGTGCAGTCAAGTGACGCTGTACGGGCTATAGGTGCAGAGCAAGTACCATATTTCAGAACGGCAGAGTTTTCTGCTTTGATGCTTGAGAATGAGCAATTGCTAAAGAAGTTTGCAAATGCAACAGAGGATAGTAAGGCTGTCTTTATGACTTGTTCTGGCTCTGGTGGCATGGAAACAGCCATCATGAATTGCCTGACTAAGGAAGATAAAGCTCTGGTAATTAATGGCGGTAGTTTTGGTGAGCGTTTTGTGGAATTGTTGAAGTTACACGAGATTCCCTTTACTGAAATTAAACTGGAACATGGCAAAGCATTGAAACCAGAGCACCTTGCTCCATACGAGGGCAAAGGCTATACAGCTTTCCTGCTACAAAAGCATGAGACTTCAACAGGTGTTCATTACGATATCAATCTGGTAAGTGACTTCTGTAAGCGCAATGGATGCTTTATGATAGTTGACACCATAAGTACTTTCCTTTGTGACCCCTTTGATATGGCAGCACTTGATGTTGGTGTGATGATTACCGGCAGTCAGAAGGCATTGGCTTGTCCTCCAGGTATAGCACTGATGATATTGGCTCCTGCTGCATTGGCACGTATTGAAAAAACAAAATGCTGCTGCCAGTATTTGGATTTGAAGTTGGCATTGAAGAACCAGGAACGTGGACAAACACCTTGGACACCGGCGGTAGGAGTATTGCGTCAGATTAATGTCCGCCTGAAGGAGATTGATGCTATGGGTGGAGCTGAGGCTGAAATCAAGCGTACTGCAGGGTTAGCAAACTATTTCCGTAACAAACTCAAAGAATATAGCCTGCCGTTTGAGATTATCAGCGAAAGTTTGAGTAATGCTGTAACTCCACTGCATCCTACCACACAGTCTGCTTATGAAATATTCCTTAAGATTAAAGATGAATATGGTATGTGGATTTGCCCCAATGGTGGTGATATGAAAGATACCGTGTTCCGTGTGGGACATATAGGCTGTTTGACGGAAGCGGACTATGATAAATTGATTGATGCATTCCTTGATTTAAGGGAAAAGAAATTCATCTAATGAAGAAGGTTATCACATACGGCACATACGATTTGTTCCATCAGGGGCATTATAACCTCTTAAAACGGGCAAAGGATTTGGGTGATTACCTCATAGTGGGTGTCACTACGGATAACTTTGACCTGGAGCGAGGCAAGATGAATACCTGCAACAATGTGATGGAGCGTATTGAGGCGGTAAAGGCCACAGGTCTTGCAGACCAGATTGTCATTGAGGAATACCGAGGGCAGAAAATAGATGACATCCAGAAATATGGTGTTGACATATTCGCTATAGGTTCCGACTGGGAAGGGTATTTTGATTATTTGAATGAGTTCTGCAAGGTGGTCTATCTGCCCAGAACCGAAGGTATATCCTCAACCCAATTACGCCAGGAACGTCCTACGGTCAATATTGGTATTATTGGTACGGGTAGCATAGCTTCGCGTTTTGTTCCTGAATCAGACAATGTGAATAGCGCTATTATTACAGCCGCATATAATCCTAATCAGGCAGAGAATGCGGTATTCTGCAAGCGGTTTAAGGTGCCTGTTATGGCTCATTGTTTGGATGAGTTGTATGATAATTGTAATGCGGTATATATCGCATCCCCTCATTATACACACTACGAGTATGCAAAATCTGCGTTGACAGCTGGCAAACATGTGCTATGTGAAACACCTTTTGTGTTCTCAAAAGAACAGGCAGAAGAGCTGTACCAGATAGCAGAGGAGAGGATCTTGGTGCTAATGGTAGCATTAAAAACGGCTTATACGCCTGCATTTGGTCATTTGTTCTCTTTGCTTAAGTCCAGAGTCATTGGCGATATTGTTGAGGTTAATGCTTCTGTTACAACATTGACAGACGAGAAATCCGAGAAACTTGACAGTACAAGGATAGGAGGCAGTATGAGTGAAAATGCTTGTTTCCCGCTTCTTCCTATTTTTAAGTTCTTGGGTACAGAATTCCGAAACATTAACTTCTATAGCAAAATGAAGAATGATGTGGATATGTTTACCAAGGCTGTATTCCGTTATGATCATGCGGTGGCCTCTTTCCAAGTGGGCTTAGGTGTTAAGACGGAAGGATCGATGACCATCGCAGGAACTAAAGGCTATGTGTATGTACCAGCTCCTTGGTGGAAGACGGATTATTTCGAGGTTCGCTATGAAGATCAGAATCAGAACAAGAAGTATTTCTATCCATTCGTTGGTGAAGGCTTACGTTATGAGATAAAGGATTTTGTGGCATCTGTTCTTTCTAATGGTTCTCTTTTCAGTAAGGTCTCAAAGAAGGAGAATATGAAGATGGCGGAAGTGCAAGAGATGTACATAAAGGGTAATAATTTGTTTAAACTATAATTAAATAAGAGTTGTATGTCGTTGTTTTCCGTTATCACCTCAGTATATAAGAACGATAAGCCAGAATTTGTCAGAGTCGCTTTGGGTAGCATGTTGATCAATCAAACTGTGAATCCGACTGAGATTGTCTTGGTGCAGGATGGTCCTGTTCCATCGAGTTTGTCAGAGTTGCTTACAGAATATGAGGTAAAGTATCCTGAGGTAATGCATATTATCCGTTTAAAAGAAAATGGTGGCTTGGGTAATGCTTTGAAGTTGGGTGTTGAGAATGCGAAGTATGACATTTGCGCTCGTATGGATAGCGATGACATTTGCTTGCCTAATAGATTTGAAAAACAATTGGCTTTTTTGGAGGCTCACCGCGAATGTGATATTGTGGGGGGGCAAATGACAGAGTTTATAGATACTCCTGATAATATAGTAGGACGACGAGAAGTCCCTTTGTCAAATGATGAAATTTACGAGTTCATGAAGAATCGCTGTGCTCTGAACCACGTTACGGTGATGTTTCGCAAAGATGCTGTTTTGAAAGCAGGTAACTATCAGGATTGGTTTTGGAACGAGGACTACTATCTTTGGGTAAGGATGATGATGGCGGGCTGCAGGTTTGCTAATATTCCAGATGTGGCAGTGAATGTGCGAAGTGGAGCCGATCAGTATGCAAGGCGTGGTGGTAAGAAGTATTTCGACAGTGAGATTGGCATCAAGAAACTGATGTTGGAGAAAGGGATGATATCGCGTAAAGAATATATCATAAACTACGTGGAGCGATTTATTGTCCAACTAATTTTGCCGAATAGCATTCGTGGTTGGGTATTTAGGACTTTTGCGAGGAAGAATTAGTAAGTGTGCATTTATATGTGTTTTTTGATTTTTTGAAAGCGGGACTATGGGCAAAGGAAGTCCGGCTTTTGCAGTATGGATACATTGATTTTCCGGAGGTGTATCGACTGGCTCAGGAACAGTCCGTGGAAGGGCTGTTTGTGTCAGGGCTCGAATATGTGACTGACGTAAAAGCGCCTCGGCTATTTGCTTTGACTACAGCAGGGGAGGTCTTGCAATTGGAGCAACGGAACAAGGCAATGAATGCTTTTATTGCATCACTTGTTGAAAAAATGCGTTCTGTGGATATATGTACGTTGTTGTTAAAAGGACAAGGTGTGGCGCAGTGTTATGAGAATCCCGTGAGACGTATATGTGGTGATGTCGATTTTTTGTTGGACGATGGGGATTATGATAAGGCAAAAAGGTTCCTGGTTCCCATGGCTACCAAAGTGGAGTTAGAATATAAAGGTTCAAAGCATCTTGGTATGTCAATCGACGGATGGTCCGTTGAACTACACGGCAGCTTGCGTGGCAGTCTTTCAAGAAGGATAAATCGTGAGTTGGAGAGTATTCAAACAGATACGTTCAAAAGGGGCAATGTGAGGGTGTGGGATAATGACGGTGTCCCAATCTATCTGCTCGGCAAAGAGAATGACATTGTGTATGTGTTTGCGCATTTCCTCAATCATTTTTACAAGGAGGGTGTGGGCTTGAGGCAGATTTGCGACTGGTGTAGGTTACTGTGGACATATCGGGACGAGATAGACAAGAAAAAGATAGAGGGCCGCATCCGTAGGATGGGGCTTGTTTCAGAATGGAAGGCTTTCGGCGCTTATGCGGTTGAGTATCTAGGTATGCCAATCGAAGCTATGCCGATGTACGAACCATCCACTAAATGGGTGAAAAAAGCCGGGCGGATCAATGACTTCATTATGAGCATGGGGAATATGGGGCACAATCGAGATATGAGTCATTTCAGCAACAAGCCATATCTCATCCGGAAGTGTATCTCTATGCATAGGCGTATCGGGGACTTGATAAATCATGCAAGGATATTCCCATTAGACTCGCTGCGGTTCTTCCCCAGTATTATGTTTAATGGTGTAAGGAGTGCGATGAGAGGGGAATGATTTCAACCTTAACGTTGACCTTAACCTTAACTGAATTGGTTGTCAAGGTTCATTGATATGGAAAAAAAACTGTTGATGCCCGTTCACCAAAAACGGCGATATCCGTTCACTTTTTGTCAGAAACGTTTTAGCATTTGATTTTTACTTCATGCGGTGAACGGGTTTGCTCCGACATCCGGCATGGAGTGACTCCCGAGGCCCCCACTGAACGGGTTTGCTCCGAGATATTAACTTGATTTTAAGATAAACCTATAACAATTTTAACATTTTGCATCCCTATTTTTCACCGTCAAGGTGAACGGGTTTGCTCCGAAGATTCCAAAACATGAGTGATTCTTTACAGAAATGGGTGGATTCTATTATGGGATTGTTTGCTTCTTACAATCCAGGAAATGGGTTGAAGTTTCAAACAATAGAGTCGAATTTTGGTCGCAAATTCGGTAAAGAGCGTCTTGAGTTTCTCTTTGTTTATTATACGCTATTGGAAAATGAGCTTCTCTATCAAGACGACAGGCTCTTTGTTGTATTGACAGAGAAAGGATTTGAATTCATGAATTCGGATTCCCCCAGTAACTTATATTTGAATTTTGAATATCTGAAGCCGCTGAGTAAGACTAAGGATGAAATGTTTGCTAATCTCTGGCATATTATCGGACAGAAAGATAAGTGTTTGTGCTACATTGATGGGAAAACATTTTTTGACAGCATTTCCGATTTCTTCCCAATAGTTGGGAGCTATTCGGAGTACATGAAAGAGTTACACGATACAACAGGAAACAATTCACGTATTACTTGGTATAAGGACTTGTTCGGGAAACTGCCCGAAGATGCGGTCGAGAGTTTCTTGGAAAAGCTATCAGAAAACTATAATCAATCTGCTTCAATTGGGAGTCAGGCGTCTCCAGTAGAGGTGGAGAATAAAGAAACCTTTGACATTTTTGAAGACATGAGATCAAAAGACGTAATAAAGAAGAATAAGATTTTTATTAGTCATTGTGGAGATGACAAAGAAGAAGTCGGCGCATTGGTAGATTTATTGGGGGAGGTTATAAATCTGAGCAGTGATAATCTGTTTTGTTCTTCGGTACATGGCTTTGATGTGAGGTTGGGGAAGAATTTCATGGACAATATTTTGGAGCAATACCATAAGCATAATCTATTCTTGTTATACGTTCTTTCGCATAACTATATGGGTAGCCCAATTTGTTTGAACGAGATGGGTGCTTCGTGGATGACTCAAACAAATTGTATAGGAATACTATTACCAGGTTTTGGCATTAAAGATTTGGGCAATAGTTGCTATGACAAGCAATCCATATCCATCATTTTTGACCAGGATGAAAAAGAAACCAGACATAGATTAAACCAATTGAAAGGTATTCTAGAAGAACTATTCCATGATAATGTTAAGAAGATCGATTTGTCAAGATGGGAAGAAAAAAGGAATGAGTTCATAGAGAAGGTTAAAGCAATATCCGTTAAAAAAAAAGAAGTCATTGAGGAGACCCCATCTTCTCAAAGGGAAGGGAGAACGCCGAATGCCTCTATAGAATCTTCAGTGTTTTATAAAGGGAAGGGTGGCTATGTTATTACATTCATCAACCATGGTGAGCAAACAGCAGAAAACGTTGATGTTTCCTTTGATGAAGTTGACGGTATCTATTTGCTGTTAGACAAAGATATGTTTCCTTTAGAGTTTTTAAAGCCAGGACGTTGTTTTCAAATAAATGCAGTAGCAACAGAAGGCGCACCATATAAAATGATGTCACATATCAAATGGCAGGAAGATGGAGATGTGTATGAGGAAGATGAGTTGGTGCTGTTTAATCAATAGTTATAGACCGAGGTGGAAGTGAAACTTTATTTGGATGAATGAGTCATTAATTGATAATATATGAGACCAAGGGATTTTATTGCCATGAACGGCATTGATTATTTTACAGCCAATAAAGGGAAAACGATTACTGTCAGATTATTGTCTAATGATGGGTTGGTCTATTCTGGCTATTTTATCGGAATCTCTTCAGTGAAAAATGAAGTCCCTTTAATTGATGGCCTTTATGTGGAATTACCACAATTCAATCTGCATTTTATGTACACAGTTCCTGAAGATGGAAGAATAATTCCAGTAAGGGTTAATATGCTGATGATTGATTCAATGGATGATATTGATTTTAGTTGAAAGACTGTTGGAGAAACAATTAGTTGGTAATGCAGAATAGCACATCTATTTTGAATATTTTAACGAAAGGACTTTCTGGTGCCGTGACACACCCCATATATTTGGAGTACGATAGCAGAAGAAAGGAACTTGATAGAATATGGGCAAAGACTGATAACCATTATTGGATGCTTCAAAATAATGTTTCTACCGTTGAAGCTTTGCTGGCCATGAGTCTTTTCTATCGTCATGTGATGGGGTATATGCAAGGTGCCACATCGTTTTATAAATCGGTTAATCAACGGTGCGTTGGTAAAGAATGTGCAATCAGTATAGGTAAAAGTGTTCTTGACAAGAAGCAACAAAATCAGTTGTTGGCTGTTTTGATACGTTTTAACCAGATACAAGATAAATACCAGTTGACCCCAGCATTCTTTGAGTATTCTGAAACTATACAATTTTTGAGGAATTGCAAGGATTTGTTCAACAGGCCTGAGTATGAAGAGGACGACACCGTTTAAGGAACCTGATGCTTTTGAGAAAGACTTGATTGAATTCTCAAATAAACATCGAATGATGCTGGCTGAACATTCAAAGAGAATTAGTGATTACTTTGAGATGACTTGCTATAATCTGATTGTACGTTATTATGAAAAACTAGGGTATAATCTTTCAGTTCAGAATTTGAAGGGAGGAAAATTCAAGTACAAGTGTTCGCCCAAGGGTTTGCTTGGAAACTTTTCGTATTTTAAGGCAGAAAAGACTGATGACTCAGGGCACTCCGAAGAATTCTTTGTTTTCCACAATGTCACAGTACAGTCTGCATTTGATGATTTGGTTTTCACTACTCCAGACATTGTGGTGTCCAAAACAAAAGAACCTTCGATTACAACAGACTATTATTCCACAAAGTTGAAGTTGTCGTTTATCAGCAAAAACGACCTTATTACTTTTTGTGAAGTAAAGCATTATACACCATTCCCAGAGTTGATGTTAAATTTCATGGGTACTGTGCATGAGCTAATGCCTGATTGTACCGAAGACATTGTTGCACATCCTGCATCAAACCATATTGCGCCCTCACTATTGATGTCGGGCACGTTCGGCAAATCAACCAAGAGGATAAAAGAATCGTTAGAGGGTAGGTATTACGTCAATTTCATTGACAACTTATTTGAAGATACATCGATTAGAGACTTTTTGAATAACTCTCAATTGTCGAAGTTGGCTTCTTTAGGGAAGAAACGAGAAAATCCACCGGCCAAACCAAAATCATCATCTGTGCCCGTTTTGTTTTAAGCGCACTTGAAATTTTTAATCAAACAAATAAAGAATAAATCAATATAACCATTATATTATGGCAGATAGGAAACGTATTTACCTGTGCCTGGCTCACATGAGCGAGGATGGAATGGAACAGAAGTATATCAAGGAGGCTTTTGATACCAACTGGGTGGTGCCGCTGGGACCCAACGTCAACGGGTTCGAGAAAGACCTCGAGGAATTCGTTGGACAGAACAAAAGGGTTGTTGCTTTGAGTGCCGGTACTGCTGCGGTGCACCTGGCTTTGTTGAGCTGTGGCGTGAAGCCTGGCGATGAGGTGATTGTACAGAGCTTTACGTTCTGCGCTTCTTCTCACCCGATAACGTATCTGGGTGCAACACCTGTGTTCGTGGATTCGGAGAAGGATTCGTGGAATATGGATCCGGAACTGATGGAGGAGGCTATCAAAGACCGCATCGCCAAGACAGGCAAAAAGCCTGCGGCCATCGTGCCGGTGGCGCTGTATGGTATGCCGTACCAGATTGACCGCATCATGGAGATTGCCAACCGCTATGATATTCCTGTGGTGGAGGATGCCGCCGAGGGCTTCGGCAGCCGCTGGAACGGGCAGGTGCTGGGAACATTCGGCAAATACGGCGTGCTGTCGTTCAACGGCAACAAGATGATCACCACCTCCGGTGGCGGCGCTCTGATTACGGCCAACGAGGATGAGTGGCGCGAGATTATGATGTATGCCACACAGTACCGCGAGAGCTATCCCTACTACCAACACGAGAAGATAGGGTACAACTATCGTATGAGTAACATCTGTGCGGGTATCGGCCGAGGACAGATGACGGTGGTGAACGACCATATTGAGCACCACAAGCATGTGCAGGCCCTGTACGAGGAGCTGCTGAAGGATGTGCCTGGTGTTCACGTTCACGCTCAACCGGTTCAAGGTTCAGGGTTAATGGTTAATGGTGTGGAGGTTCCGGTCTATGACAGTAACTATTGGCTTTGCACCATCACGATTGATGAGAATGTGAAGATTAAGGGCCAGGAGAATGCCTACAAGGCCATCGTGACGGGTGCTGTGGGTGGCGCTGCTGGTGTGATTCATGCGGCAACGAGTGCGCACACCGACTGTGAGCCCAACGCCAACGTGGAGGCTCTGCGTGTGCTGATGGATCAGGCTCAGATTGAGGCCCGTCCGCTGTGGAAGCCTATGCACAAGCAACCAGTTTATAAAAATGCACCAGCATA
>Ga0256405_10005800_pt1 | contig 20710 bp, 34 predicted proteins | sample RumenRJG_02DNA_FD_189096 | JGI IMG/M metagenome (GOLD analysis project Ga0256405, IMG submission 189096) | Bovine rumen microbial communities from Lethbridge, Alberta, Canada - RJG_02 | ecosystem: Host-associated > Mammals > Digestive system > Stomach > Rumen | place: Canada: Alberta... | reverse complement strand
GAAACGGGCTGGTGCAAGGTTCGCGACGCTTTCGTCCTCCCCGTTGCCATCACGGGCGGCGTATTTGTTCTTAAGCTCGTTCTGACCAAAGCGGCAGACAAGGCGAAAGGCGGTGACGCTCCGGCAGCAGAGTCGGAGCGAGAATAAGCGACAGAGGCCGGGAAGGCTACTTCTCAATTCGCATTGACATGACAGGCAGGGATTTTCCTTGCCTGTCTTTTTTATTTTGTTTATACTCTAAATTCAAACTATATAAATAAAATATGGATTTTTATAATAAAAAGTATTGACTTTTTATTTAGAATTGAGTATGATTGAATCAAGATAAAGAGAGGCACGAAAGAGAAGGAGGCCAACACCATGAAACATATTCATATTGACCAGTACACCGCCATTTTTAACGCTTTTCTCAAGGAGCACGGCGAACACAAGGAAACCTGCGACAAAAGCGACTGGGGCGACACCTACAAAGAGATTTCTTTCAGCGACGGGGCGACTTGGAACGAATGCCGCCGGGCAGATGGCACCTTGGAATTTTGGAACAGCAAGGACAGCAAAAGCCGTATGGTGGACGAAGAAGGAGCAGAAAACGAATGGCTGAGCTTGGGTGGCGGTTTCACAATCCCCCTCAACGAAAAGTATTCAAAGAGCTTTACGCTCGCGAACTTCTACCTCACGAAAAACGGCAAGTACATGAAGGTTAAGTTACAGAGCAATTGGAACAGCAGCTACAACGAAACCCGCTTTCACAACGTAGAAAATTGCGGCGGCACTCCGATGAATGTTATTGCAGAGTATACGAGATAAGGAGGAACACATCATGGAATTTGTACAGATTGAAGTTGCAAGACAGGCTTACAGCCCCTCAGACATTGCAGGAAAGACCTTGACCGTGGCAGAGCTTAGGGAACTTCTCGACCAATACCCGGACGATATGCCCGTGATTTTATCCCATGACAACGGCTACACCTACGGCGGCATTGGTTACAACGATGTTACCGACGGATATTATGCAGACGAAAACGAAGATAGCTACGGCGAAGGGGAAGAATGAGCCGAAACCTCCCACTAGGGAGGTCGCCGGGGGATTGACTACCCCCGGCCTGATGATGGCAGGTTGGACGATTGAAGGAGGATTCAAATTATGAACACTTACGAAGAAAAACAAGCCCGCAGAAAGGAATACTACGAGGCCAAAGCGGCAGCAGCTAGGGCAGAAAGCCATGAGCAGTACAACACCTTCAAAAAGATGGCCGATGTTATCCCGATGGGGCAGCCGATTCTCGTTGGACACCACAGCGAAAAGAGCGATAGAGCCTATCGCGGCAGAATGACGGGACACATGGACAAAAGTATCGAACTTAGCAAGAAGGCCGAATACTATCAGCAGAAGGCCGAAAGCGTAGGGCAGGGCGGCATAAGCGGGTACGACCCGGACGCGGTTACGAAGCTGAAGGAAAAGCTGGACAAGCTGAAGGAGCAGCAGGAGCGCATGAAGGCGGCAAACAAAGCCCTCCGGCTAAAAGACACCGAAAAGGGCAACGCAAGACTCCGTGAGCAAGGTTATTCTGAAAAGCAGATTGAAGAACTCCGTACGCCGGATTGTTTCGGGTGCATTGGTTTCGCAAGCTACACCCTCACGAACAACAACGCGAACATACGCCGGATTGAAAAGCGCATAAAGCAATTGGAAGCAGCCAAAGAGCACGAAGGGGAGGAAAAGGAAACTGACCTTTATAGCTACCGTATAGAGGACGCGCGGGTACAATTCACCTTTGATGGCAAGCCGGAGCCGTGCGTAAGGGACATTCTGAAAAGGCACGGATTCAAGTGGGCACCGTCCAGGGGCGCATGGGTAAGACAGGCGACCGCGAACGGCAGATACGCGGCAAAGAGTGTTATGCAGGAATTAGATGATTTGGAGGCGTTCGACAATGAGTGAGCTGAAAGTTAAGACCTTTGACGGGTGGCATAAATATGCAGAAAAGACCGGGAAACACAGCTACGAGGACTACGCGCAGCCGGGGGACAAAATCGACCGGGAAACATACGACTACTTCATGAATTGTCTGCCGCCCGCCACGATGGGGTACGGATATTTCCAGATGGGAGAGGAACACGATTACAGGGAGGTGGACGGCAAAATGCGAGCCACCTACATGACCTTCCTGCACGAAGGCGGGGACAGCTATTTCTACCTTGGCGACCTTCCCGCCGGGTACACGCGAGAGCCTAATGGAAAAATTCGCAGATTGTTGCTAAAATGTTGATGGAGAAATTTGAAGGAGGTATGAACTTATGGCAGACGACAAAGAGCCGGAAAAGAAACGGGGAAGGGGGCGTCCGAGAGTCGCACCAGAGGACAGCAAAGCCCGCCCTCCCCACATGATAAAGGCGTTTGACAATGAGTTCGCATTGGTTAAGCGGTTCAACCGCTTGACCCGGACTCACCCGGAGGAATGCGAAAAGATTCTGGAGGCGTTGGAACATTGGGAGAGGGGGCAATAGGTATGAGTCAAGAACAGAAAAAACCGAAGCGTAGCTGCCCCTTTTGCGGCGGCCATGATATTGAGATTTACGAGCATTACGGGACAGCGGTAGGGATTGACTACGGCGGCTTTTTCCCGGAGTGTACAGAATGCGGTTGCAGGTTGAGCTATTACCATAGCAGGGAAGCCGCCATAGACGCATGGGATAGGAGGTTTGACGAATGGTAGACAAAAAGCCCTGCCCCTTTTGCGGGGCGACCATGACGAAGATTATGAAGAAGGGCAGCAAGCGACCAAACACGCACACCGTCTACATGATGTGCAAGAAGTGCCACAGCCGCGGTCCTACCTCATTTTTCGAGGAAGGGAGCAGCCCGGAGGAAGAAGAACAGGCCGCGATAAGCACATGGAACAACAGGCCGTGAATATCGTTTTAATCGAGAACCACTGGACATAGGTTCCCGATACACACAAGTTCATAACCCCCACAAGGATATAAAACAACCCTCCCGGATTTGGGAGGGCTTTTCTTTTACTTGAAAACAAAGTCGAAGTCGAGAAGGTATTTATGGCCATAGTTATAATCGCGCCGGATTACAGAAACCTTTTCGAGGATTTCAAGCACGACCCTACGCCTAGCCTCTAACGTTGGCGGGCAATTACGAACCACCGCGACAATATCAGCCGGGGCATTTTGTTCTGCAGGGGCGGCAGATGTTTTCTCCGACTCTGCCAGCTCATTCTGCAGCCGGGACTCCTCTGACTTCAAGGCGGTCAGCTTTTCCGTAGCCTCGGACTGGCCTAGAAGGGATTGAGAAAACCACGCCATGACGGCTTGCCTTTCTGAATGGATCTTCTCTATTCGCTTGATAATCTTCTGCCGCTTGTTTTGGGCAGGGGCGGCAGATGTTTTTCCGTCAGCACGTTTTCCGATGTAGGCCGTCAAGGTTTCTTCATTGGTGCAGATTTGTTCCAGAGTTGACCAAAAGAGAGCGTCAGCGACAGGCAGCTCCATATAGCGGGAGGGGCATTTGCCGCCGTTACGCGGGGCTGATTCCGGGCATTGATACCACCTCCGGCCGCGCTTCCCGTCTGTACAGATTCTTATGCGCGTACCACAATGGCCGCAATAAGCAAGCCCCTGCAGCAACCCTATGTCATTGTTTTTCTTCCATGTTTTGTAGGTACGTTTTTTAGATTTGATTTCGAGGGCTTTTTCATGTAGTTCAGCCGGGATAATTGCGGGGCAGGTCATTTCTATCCATTCTTCACGCGGGCGGGGGATTTTCTTGTAAGATTTCGGTCCCGTCTTTTTGTGGTACTTTGTGTTGGCAAAGTAGCGACCTGTATAGTGGGGGCGGTGGATTATGTTGCGGACAGAACTGGCGCACCACTTTACGCCTGTGGGGGAGGGTATGCCCTGTTTGTTGAGCATATCGGCAATGACTTCACAGCCGCCGACCATATCCACCACATACCATTGGTACACGCGCTTGACGATTTCAGCCTCGGCAGGATTCACGACATAGCAGCAGGTTTCCCGGTCGAAGTCGTAGCCGTAGATGTGACTGTCATTTATTGCCTTCCCGGCGCGAAGTTTAGCACGCTTTCCGCGCATTGTTCGCTCCCTTATCTTGGCGCGTTCGTATTCAGCAAATACACCTTTCATCTGATAGGACATATTGCCCTCAGGGGTATTGTCGAACCGTTCGAGCACGAACACAGGACGGCAGCCAGCTTTCTCCAATTCCTCCGTCAAGATAAGCTGATGTATCAATTTCCGCGCCATACGGTCAGCGTCATGGAAGATTACAGCCTCGTACAGGCCGTCTTGGACAGCGTCGCGCAGATTGTCCAGGGCAGGACGTTCGAGGAAGCCGCCGGAATAGCCGTCGTCGATGTATTCTTTCACGACAAAAGCACCCATCTCCTCAGCCTTTTTTCGGCAAGCCTCTATTTGCGTACCGATGGAATAGCCATGTTCGGCTTGCCATTCCGTAGATACGCGGGCATATATAGCAACATTCATGTGGTCAAGATTTCCCCTTTCAAAATTTCGGCAAAAGTGTCAGATTGCTTTCAAAGCACCTTTTGAAAGCGACAAAAAATATTCCATGGTTCGGAATAAAATTATTCCATTGCGCACAATGTAAAAACGCAAGGCGAAAAGTCAAGCAAACTGCAAAAATCGAAGAAAAGTAAAGTAAAAGCCCCGGCCTTTAGGCTAGGGCTTGTTTTGTTCGCGATGTTATTTATTACGCAAGTCTGGGACTGCCCAAAACTTTGATAACTGCTTATCGAAGTCGGCATAGGTTACAGTTGACCAGTCGATCTGCTTAGCCTTCTTCTCGTCTAGTGTCGATTTCATTATGGTCATTCCAGACATATCCTGCGTGAAGATTGTAACCTCGGAGACAGGATAGCCAGCGTCATAGATGGCCTTCATCATCTTACAGACCTTCATAAGCTCCGAACTTCTAAAGCCGCTCTGACTTTTGAATTTAGGCAATACAATCAGCTTACCTTTTCCGTAGTTCTCTTTACTCATGTCCTCGTTGACTTCCACGTCCACAAGTTCATCACCGTTTGAGATATTGGAACGGCAGATTTCCGTCAACGCCTCTTTGGGAGTTTTTGCAGGGGCGGCGGTTTCTTCTTTTTCAGCAGCCGCCTTTTCTTCTTGAGCAGCCGGGGCAGATGTTTCAGCTACAACCGGGGCAGGTTCGGCAGATTTCTTTTCCGGCGGGGTAGTTGTAAGCCCGAACAGGAAAAAGAACACTATGCCAGAGACAAACAGCAATACGGGCTTTTTCTTGGGGCGGCGGCGAAAGAGATTGACCACAAGCCAAACGACACCACCGACAAGACCGACGAAAGACAGCAACAAAAATAAATTATCCATTACAAAGACCTCCTGTGCAACTTTATCCACCGGGAAACCTCCCGTGATAAAAACTCTTACTTTGCAATTTCATTCGACTCAGGATTAGCTTTTACCTGCTTTTGGTATTCAAGGTAGTCATAAAATTGTTCTAACTGTGCAAGAGTCTGGGCGTCGGCTTGCGACACCCTCGAAGCAAGTTGGGCGGCGGGGGAACTTCCAGAGGAGGCGGAATCCTCACCTATAAGCCAGCCGACGGAAACGCCTTCAATGCGGGCGATTTTCTTCAGCATACTTATGCTAGGCTCGCTTTTCCCGAGCAGCCAGCCTTTAAGCTGCCCCTCCGACACTCCTAAGCGTTCGCGATATTCTTTTTGTGTACCACGCATACCGGGGCGTGATTGAAACCTTCTAAAAAGGTAGTTGATACGCTCGCAGAACGCCCCTGCGTCCTCGTTGTTCATAGATTTCACCCCCACTACACTATACCATAAAATATAAATTTTGTCCTTTTGTGATTAAATTTATCTAAAAAAGTATAAAAAATATCTTTACAAGTATAAATTTTAGCGTTATAATGTGTTCAACAGATAAAAAATATCTGGTAAGCAGATAAATAATATCTATAGCCACAGCAAAAGGGGGAGGTGCAAAAGGGTGGACATTTCCATCAAGGGCGAAATTGCCCGCAGAAACTTGAAGTACAACGAAGTTGCCAAAGCCGTAGGGATTAAGCCACAAACGTTTTACAGAAAGCTGGACAAAAACTCTTTCAGCTTACAAGAGGCGGCAAAGATTTTTAGATTCCTTGGCATAAAAGTAGCCGTTGTCGAGGGTTGATATTTTTTTACCGTTGAGCAGATAAAAAATATCTACAAACAAGATAAAAAACATCTAAGGGAGGCGACGCGATGGAATATAAGGACGGCCAGACATACACCTTTAAGCTCGGTGAATGTACGGCAAGGGTTACACTTCACAACTTCACCCCGGCAGTAAAGGAGAGATTCAGCGAGACACTAGGCCGGGAACTTTACAAGGCATATTCAGAAAGAGAGGGATTACATGACGGAAGGGAATTGGCAGCACGAGCAATGGCGTAAGGCACTCAAGGAAAGGAGAGCCAAACAGAAACGGCGCGAAAGCGTTATCAAAAAGGTTTTGGCGGGCGCAGCCCTTGTCGGGGCGGCGGTTATCTTCACCGGATTCTACGATGGTGACCAGCGACTTGTCACAGAAACGTACACCGTCAAAGAGGGGGACACGTTGTGGAGCATTGCCACAGAATACCTCAAGAAAAATACAGGCGGGCGGCGGTACATTCTTGAGTTCAAGGAAGGCATTATCGAGAATAACCCGGAATTGCAAAACGGCAACGCGGGTCATATCCGGCCAGGGCAGGAAATAATCATCAACTACTTTGTGAAAGAGGGAAAAGAGCAATAAGCCCGTTATCTATTCTAATTCTTGCATAGTTTGGAGGGTTAGACGATGAACGAACGGTGCGCGGAAATGGCATTTAAGGCACGGCATTGTGCAGGATTGACAAGGGAATGTGCGTCAGAGATTTTGGGCATTGCGCCCCGGACGCTTGCTTACTACGAAGGAGGCAGGGACATACCAGACGAGATTATAGCCAAAATGGTGATGGCATACAAAAGCCCGGAATTAGGCTATCACTACTTGAGCAACGACCTAGAAACCGGGCGACTGATTTTGCCGCGATTAGAGGCGGCGGGGATTTCTTCTAGTGCTTTACGGTTGCGGGTAGTTATGAGACGGGCAACGGCGGTTATTGAGCTGATAGAAGAAATTTGTCAAGACGATGTTATCACGGCTGACGAAGGTGAACCCTTCCAGCGGTGTGCAGCTCCCATCAAAGAGTTGGCAGCAGCTTGTATGGGAATTGGTTTATGGGCATTAAAAAAGCCCGTTGGGCGACCGACCCAACAGGCTAGGGATTCAAAACGCGACTGAGCAGAGTCACTTTTGAACACTTACAACGTCATTATAGCACAAGCAAAGGAGAATGACAAAATGAAATTGAGCAGAGTTTTTATAGAGCACTTCAAAGGGCTCGACAAAATGGACGTCGCCCCGGAAGGCAAAGACGTAACGGTGCGCGGCAAGAACGGCAGCGGCAAGACGACAATCGCTGACGCTTACGCTTGGTGCATGACCGGGAAGGGGTTCGACGGCAAGACCATCGACACGCAGATTAAAAAGCGGGCTGAAGATGGTTCTACTCCGAACGACGGCGGCGTAGAACACGCTGTGGAAGTTGTTCTTGAGAACGAAGGTCGGCTGATTACCCTCCGGCGCGAGTTTAAGGAAAAATGGGAAAAGCACCGGGGGACGGCTGACAGAGAGTTTAAGGGACATACCACCGTATACAGCATTGACGGCGTGCCTATGCAGAAAAAGGAATTTGAACGCCGGGTAAGCGACCTTGTCAAAGGCGATACTTTTCAGATTCTTTCTATGCCGCTGCACTTCTGCACGGTCGTCAAATGGCAAGACCGCCGGAAGGTGCTTATGGCCATGTGTGGCGATACGCCAGATGAAAAGATTATCGACGAAAACCCATCTTTAGAGCCTCTCCGTAAAGAGCTTGAGAACAAGACCATAGCAGACTTGCGTAAGGTCATTCAGAGCAAAATGAAGAAGAACAACGAGGAAGCCAAAAACATTCCTGCAAGGATTGACGAACTCACAGGAATGATGGCTGAAACCTCCGGTAACAAAGATGTGCTCGATACCGAATTAAAGAGCCTCGAAAAGCAGAAGGCAGATAAGGAAAAAGAGCTTGTCGGCATTAAGAACGGCGGCGAAATTGCAGAAAACAAAAAGCGCATTGCAGAGCTCGAAGCCAAAATGACAAAGTTCGTTGCAGAGTTTGAGGCCGATTACAGCCGTAAGGCCGGGGAAGCTGAAAGAGTTGTCGCCGGGTGCAGGGCAAAAATTGAGCGTTTAGGGGAAACCATCGAGCGTAACCAGACGGAGATAGGGCGGTCAAAGACGGCAGCAGAAACCGCTGACAAATTGGCAGCAGGACTCCGTGAGGAATGGGGCAAGGTTCAAAAAGAGGCTTTCCCGGACAATATCAAAGATACCTGTCCTTGCTGCGGGCAAAAGCTCCCGCCGGAACAAATCGAAGAACTACGGCAAAAGGAGCTGGACAAGTTCAACCTCGACAAGGCCGCGAAGCTGAAAGCCATCAACGAAAAGGGCAAGCGGATTATGGCAGATAAAGCCAAAGACCTTGACAAGGTTTCTGTATTGGAAGCCGCTAATACAGAGGCGCAAGCCCGAATTGATGAACTTTCAAAGAGTCTCGAGGACTCCGAAAAGATGTTGGCGGGCTTGGATAAGCCGGAGGCGACCAAACAGCCGGAATACCTCACCATGAAAGAAGAAGTTCAGTTCACGGAAAACATTATCAAGAGTCTGCAGGCGGGCGGCGAACAAGAAGCACGGGCGGCAGAAATTGAGATAACAAACCTTGGTGCAGAGATTTCAGCACGGCAAGAAAAGCTCGCGGCCTTCAAGCATAATGAGGCTATGGAAGCCCGCATAGAGGAATTGAAAGACCGGGAAAAGACGCTCGGCAAGATGTACTCCGACCTTGAAAAGCAGCTATTCCTCACAGAGGAATTTTTGCGGGCAAAGGTTAAGGCGACAGAGGATAACATCAATAGCCATTTTAAGTACGTCAAGTTCAAGATGTTTGAGCAGAAAATCAACGGGGCGTTGGAGGAATGTTGCGAACCGATTATCGACGGCGTACCTTTCAACGACGGCCTCAACAAGGGCAATCGCATGAAGGCGGCCTTGGATATTGTCAACGCCTTAAGCAAGTATTATGGCGTATCGCTCCCGGTATTCATTGACGACTGCGAAAGCTACACCAGCCTTCCAGATGTTGACGCTCAAGTTATTAAGCTCATAGCCGACGGGGCGCATGACGAACTGTCGGTAGAGATAGATGATTAACCATTTTAGACCATTAGGAGGAATTACAATGGCAAAAGAAATTCAAGTGGCAGACACGCAGGAAACCCGTCCCGGCTTTTTCAGCTCGGCGGCGATTGAACAGCTCAAGACAATTACGAACATCTTCAACAACTCCGCGCTCGTGCCGGAAACATATCGCGGTCAGCATAATTTCGGCAACTGCGCTATCGTGCTTGCAATGGCAGCCCGTATGAACGCAGACCCGCTGATGATGTTGCAAAACGTTTATGTGGTTTACGGCACACCTGCCCTCAGCTCCAAAATGTTGATTGCGCTTTTCAATACGTGCGGGCGGTTCGGCTCGATTCATTACAAAGAGACGGGCAAGAAGGGGACTGACTCGCAGGGCGTTATCGCATGGGCGAAAGAGCTTGCAACCGGGGACATTTTGGAAGGTCCAGAGGTTACAATCGCGGTCGCGAAGGCCGAAGGTTGGTACAAGAAGAACGGCAGCAAGTGGCAGACGATGCCTGACCAGATGTTGCGCTACCGTGCAGCGTCTTGGTTCATTCGCACGACCGCGCCGGAATTGTCCGTAGGCTTGCAGACCGATGATGAAGTGATTGATGTTACTCCGCAGAATGTAACCGAAGAAATTAAGGTGAACGCGAACCGGGAAGAATTTGTCCCGGAGGCACCTGCCCCGGCCATCACTCCAGGGCACAAGGTAACAATGGATGATTTGAACAAGGCCGAAAAGGACGCGAAGGAGGCCGTGCCAGTCGAAGCCCCGGCAAAGAAGGAAGCACCCGCGAAAAAGGCAGCAGCCGAAAAGCAGGAAGCTCCGCAGCAGGAAACCTTGATGGAAGGTCCGGGATTCTAAATGCTTAAGATAGCAGTACACGCAAGTGGATCTAGCGGGAACTGCTACACGGTGACAGACGGCAGAACCACGGTCATGCTTGACTGTGGTTTACCGTATCGCCGTATTCAGCAGTTGACAGGATTCCAACACCCGGACGCGGTTTTTATCACGCACGAACACAACGACCATATCAAAGCCGCTAAGGACTTTATGAAAAAGGGCGTTGATGTTTATATGAGCCGGGGAACGATGGAGGCAGCAGGGCTTGAAAAAAGTCACCGCTTGAACATCTTGAAAAATCGTCAATCGGTTTCGATTGAAGGAATTGTCGTCAGCGCATTTGACACACAGCATGACGCGGTTGAGCCTTTAGGATTTTTGATTGACGATGGAGACGACAGAATACTATACGCCACAGATACATATTATCTGCATTACAAATTTCCGGGGCTGACAAAAATTATGATTGAGGCGAATTATTCAGAGCCTATTCTGGAGGAAAATGTTTATCGCGGCAGCGTCCCAGAAAAGCTAAGAAAAAGACTGCGGCAAAGCCATTTTTCGTTGGAGAATTTGAAAGGATTTTTCAAAGAAAACGACCTGTCGAAAGTCAAGGAAATATGGCTGATTCATTTATCGAATGGAAACGCTGACCCTGTTAGATTTAGAAACGAGATTGAAACTTTGACCGGGCGACCTGTTTATGTGGCGGGCATTGATTAGGAGGTACACATTTTGGAGAATGGAAAAATCGTTATAGACAAGATTAAGTTTATGGACAAACAAGGGCGTATCAAGATTGATTTCAAGAACGACGGCGACACCAACGGCGGGCAGTTTTCCGGCATCTATTCTGAACCTGCTGACCCTGTTTTCTACGAAACGATGAAAAGCCTCAGGGAGTCGGCAGCAAATATCCTCGAATTGCCGGGGGATTTATCCATCAGACTCATTCCTTTTGCGGTTACTTTTCACTATTCGCAAGGCGGCAGAATGGGCGCGATTATTACCAGCCGTTTTATGATTCCAGATTTGGGCAATGAAACCGTTATTCAAACACCGATGATGAAGTGTTTCGACGGCGGCAACGATGAAGACAAGTGCTTCACAGAGGGGACAGCCAAAAAGCTGTGGGCACTCGAAAAGGAAGCGCGGCGGTACTTAGCAGGGGAGAGAGCACAAACGAACCTGTTTGACGGGGAGCAGCAGCCCCCAGAGGAAACCCCGGACGCGCCCGCCTTGGAAGAAGATGTGAAGATGGTGGAGGGATAATATGGAGCGGCTTTTGAGAAAAGGGGGTGATTCTATTGGCTAGGCCGCAGAAAGCAGGGCTTGAATATTTCCCGCTTGATGTAGATATAGACTCAGACGATAGAGTTGAGTTTATCCTTGCCAAACACGGTTTTATGGCCTTTGGTATTCTCATTAAGCTACTCATGGAGATATATCGACAGGGGTATTACATCGCGTGGACAGAGCGTCAACAGTATGTATTCGCAAAAAGGGTTAATGTTGACAGTATGTATACAGAAACTGTAGTTTCCGCATACATAAACGAAGGCATTTTCGACAAAGAGCTGTATGAAAAATACGGGATTTTGACCTCGCATGGTATTCAAACCCGCTATTTACAAGCCTCCGGGCGAAGGGTGACCGTTGAAATTATCCAGCAGTTTTCCCTTTTAGACCTCGAAAAGCTGCCAAAAACGCCCAAAATTACATTTACTGATGTTTCTGTATGCAAAAACCCTAGTTTCCGTATACATAATGACGACAGAAACGGCGATAATTGCAACATTACGTCGGCAGAAATACCACAAAGTAAAGTAAAGGAAAGTAATGAAGAAGAAGAAGAAGAAACCCCCTATATCCCCCCTACGGAAAAAAAGCTGACCAAACAGGAAGAAGAAACGGCTCGCATTGTGAACCTCTTTGAGAACAACATACACCCGTTGTCTGGCATGATAGAGCAAGAAAGCCTGTTAGACCTCTTAGACGAATACGGGGCGGTATGGTTGGAGGAGGCCATCAAGTGGACAGTAGAGAGGCACGGAAACAGCGTGAAATATATTCAGGCCATCTTGGAGCAGTGGAAACGGGTAGGATTCAAGAACGAGGAAAGGAGCAGGAAGAATGAACGAGGACTTCAAAGCACTCGTAGAAAAAATCAACGCGAACAGGGCGAAGATGAACCCTCAGAAAGCCGAAAAGAGTTCTACGCAAGTATTGAGCGCGTCAAAAACCGCCCCAAACCGTGGGAAGTACAGCGAGCTGACGGACAGTGAATACGAGGCACACAAGGAGGACATAGCCGCTATTGAAGCGGCGCAAGATGTTTGCCGGGGGTGCAGGGGCGCAAGTTGCCACCAGAGCGTGACGGGCATGGTTCCCGTAGTTGCCCCGGATAACGGCAGATTCTACACGGCTATGAGAATGTGCAAGTGGGAAAAGCTGCGCCGGGAAAACCGAAAGAAAGAACGGCTTTTCAGCAGGGCGCGCGTGCCGTTTGCATATAGCCGGGACAGTTTCGCCACTTATCAAGTCACGCCGGATAACAAAGTCGCTGTGGAGGCGGCAAAATGGAGCTTGGAAGCAGGAAACAGGCGCGGCCTATTCCTCTACGGCTCACCGGGGACGGGCAAGACGAAGTTAGCGGCAGTCATAGCGAATGAAAAAGCGGGGCGCGGGCAGCAGGTTTTATTTTCAAGTGTCCCGGACTTCTTAGCAGACCTTAGAGCAAGCTACGGAAAGGATACCACCGCCGAAACAATGGAACTTGCGCGGGACATTCCCTGCTTGATTCTGGACGACTTAGGAGCTGAACGGCTGAATGATTGGGTCGGTGAGCAGTTATTTTGCCTACTGAACCACCGCTACAACGAAGGCTTGCAGACTATCATCACGAGCAACTACGCGCCGGAAAAGATTTATGACCGTCTCACGGTTAGATGCCGGGACGGCAGGGAAGATGATACGCACGCAAAGCGCATTATGAGCCGGATTTACGGAATGTGCGAAACCGTAGAGCTTAGCGGCAAGGACTGGAGAGAGGGAGGATTTACACTTTGAAAATCGACAAAGATATGCCGTTTACATTCACCATACCGGGGCAGCCAGCAACGAAGAAAAACAGCCCCGTCCTCGTAAGGGGGCGGGCGGTTGTTTTGCCGAGCAAGGCATACAAAGCATACGAGAAGGCTTTTCGCAAGGAGCTGGAACGGATAGAGGCAGAAAGGGGAGGACTACCGCACTACGACGGTCCCGTCCAACTGTGGGCAAGGTATTTTCTGCAGGACAGGAGAGCCTACCCGGATTTGAACGGGCTTATCCAGGCAACGCAGGACATCATCAGCGACGAATATAGCCACAAAGACCACCGCAAGACCTTGAAGCGGCGGTGGATTCTTGCAGACGACCGTCTCGTGAAGAGTCTTGACGGGTGCAGGATAGCAGGGATAGACAAGGATTGTCCGCGCGTTGAGATTTACATAGAGCCGTTGGAGGTTGACCCGGAGCAGGAGACAGACCCGGCAATAGTACGGCTGATTAAAGAGCGAATGCAACAAGGGCTTTTCTAAGCTAGGAGGCGGGAGCTATGGCAAGCGACTGGAACATAGAGCATTATCGAGACCCCACCGCGAATGCGGCGATACGGGACGAAGCAAGGGAAATGTGGAGGGCGAAGGCCAAAGAGGCCATATACGCAGCTAGAGCCGCCTTGAAGGCGCACGGATTTGAGGCCGTAGGCAGGATTACGATAATTGACCGCAAGACGGGGAAAATGTTCTGACCGTCTGAGAGCCGTTTTAAGAACGGCAAAAATGCGGGTACGAGTATTTACACCCAAAAGCGATTAAAAAGCCCCCTGCGGGGCGTGAGACACGAATTAGGGCATATTTAGCGAGGTGGAAAGAGTGAGTTTTGCAAAGAAGTTGGCAAGGAACATCAAGAAAAAGGCCAACACCGGGGACAAGAAAGCCCGGAGAGAGTATGCGAAGGTAAGACAGAGCGTGAAGGACAGCTATGTGAACCAGCTCAAGCGCGACCGGGCTTGCAGGAAAGAGGCAATGCATAACCTCATGGGGTGCTTTCTCTTGACCATGCACGATAGGTACAGGTTTGGACGGGGCAAACTCGAACGGCTGCGGGACAAAATGCAGAGCGAAGTAGACGCGATGGTTGCCGGGAATGTCAGCGTTGAGGAAATAGCGGCCTTTCTGGAGGAAGAATTGGAGCTGAGCATAGGCGTAGTCGGAACGCGACCGGGGGCAGGGCATTATGAACAGATTGAGGACGTCGTGGTGCAGCAAATGACAGCCGCCTTTCTGATGGCCTTGCTTGACGAATTTGATTACAAGCGGCTGCGGCTCGAACGGGCTTACAATTGCGTTGCGGAGTTATGCGACCGGGTGTGGGTTGACGAAATTACCTACCCGGAGGTTCACAGCAGGGTAGACGAAATTATGAAAAGGCCGCTGAGAACCGACAGGACACGATTTAGTGCAGTTACCCACACAGATACTAGGGCAAGCGCATAGAAACGATTCTAGGGGCAATGTTACCGAGCACAAACGCAAAATAAGAACATACCGAAGGGAGGGAAAACGCATGGAGCAGAAAAACCATCACTTGGAGGGCAAGCCGGTAGGGGAACAACTGAAAGACCTTCTGAAAGCGAAGGTACAGCCACATTTGAGCGAAGATGATTATTTACGGCTTTTAGGGCTTATCAATGAGTTTATACGAGTAAAATTCATTGAATTATGCTTAAAAAATAAAGCGAATTATTGACTGAAAAGGGGAATGTAAAGTGAGAAAAAATCACAACAAAAACAACGGCGCATGGGCAGCAGTTTGCAGCCTCACGAAAGAGCTTTATTTCATAGGAAAAGCTGTCAGAGCATTGGCAGGTTGGACGGCAAAAATTGACCGCGATATCAGCGAAATTAAGAAGTCGGTCAAGCGAACGGAAAAGAAAAAACCTTTGCTTTTATTGGCGATTCCAAAGCCCTGCAATGGGGAGCTTTACAAGGACTGGACAATCGAAGATTATACGAAGAAGGTTGACGAAGAACACGCGGAAATGGTAGAGGCTTTTGTCGTGTGGAAAGCTACGGGAGAGGAAGCAGACCGTCACCAATTCTTGCGTGAGTGTACGGATACTATCGTGGCCATCACCAGCCTCATGGATAAGGCCGGGGCAGACATTCACGAACGGCAGAAAGTTTTGTGCGAGGTCAACCAGAGCAACGAAGTACGGGACGGCGGCAGGAGATTGAAAAAGGAGGAATGACACCATGCAGGCGGTTTGGACAGTAAAGGCCGAAAGGGATTATGAGAAAAAGCACCCCGGCAAGAAAAACCTGCGCAAGGCAGGTACGGCGGTTATGTTTGATGGTAAGCCCGTAGTTGTGTCCATGGCCGATAATGCCATCTTTAGAGGTTACAAAGAACGGGGCTGGGTGAAGGTTATCCATGAGAAGGGCGATGGTTCTATCAAGCGGGCAATGAGCCCTCGGCCTAATAATTGCCTGTCCGATGAAGCACGGGAAGAACGGTGGCGGCAGCTACAAAATTATTTCGGCAGCGAGGAAAAGTACAGCATGAAAGAGATTACAGATTTCATGGGGCTGACCTGCACCGACACGCTGAAACATTTTGTCGTTAAGTATGGCAAGGAAATGGCGGCCAGGTACGGGAAGCTGCCATACAAAAAAGGCTTGGGAGCTATCTACACGGCATTGATGGAAAAGCCGCCGAAAGAGCCGCCGAAACTGGACGCGAGGGTCGCGAAGCAGAATAAGCGGTGGCAGATTCTTTGCAAGGAGATACGGCAAAAGAAAGACCTGCAGCAGATAGCAAGAGATTTGGGACTCGGTCGGCCGGATTCCCTGCGGGACTTTTTCAGTAAGCACGGGGAAAGGCTTTTTAACGAGTTTGGGGCGTTGCCTTATTCGCCCGTATTGCCAAAGTATATGCGGAAATATATGGAGGGCGTAGCATGACGGATTATTACATCGGGATTATTGTAGGCGGCCTTATTGGCTACGGATTGTCTCTTTTGACCATGTTGTTTGTTTGGAGCTTGTGCGTAGCTTCAGCACAGGAGGATAGGAGGAAAGAGCATTGAGTGGAATTTGTACACCGATTAAAGAAACCATTTACCTCAAAGGGCAGAACAGCGAAATTGCCATCAAACTTACCCCTGGCAGTGACTGGAACTTTTTCCCGGACGTTTATCATGCGGACAGATTGATGGTAGACGACAACAAAGGCATCGTGGCCAGCATTACCGTCAGCAGGTTCTATGAGTATTTCGAGATTAAGGAGCGTAGAGAGGCATGAGCATTTGCAGGAACACCATGCAGGAAGTTGCTGCCCTTTATGACAAACGTTTGGGAGAGGGCTTCAGGATTGAGTCGAACGTCCACAAAGTGACCGCCTTAGTACGGTTCACTCAGGACGGGATTCAGTATTATGACAAGATGTGTGACAAGTGGTTCTTTACAGATGGATTTCTGAAAGAGCTGTTAAGCGGAAAGGCCGTGATTTTGGATTGACGCAGACCAACGGAAAGACGCATAAGCATACGAGAATTTCCCCGGAGTGGGGCGAAGAATACAGCTACTTTGAACGGCGGGTACAGAAAAGGAAAGCCCATGAGCTTTCTGAACATCACAGCCACGAAGAAAGGCGGCTAAGACATTGAAGGCAGCACTTAGGAAACTGGCGTACAAGTTCAAGCGCATAGCATTCAGAGTACAGCCTCCAAAACAGGTAAAGAAGCGAAAGAGAAGGAAAAGAGAAGTAAAAGACAGAATGCGGGTGAGAGGTTACTTTAGAGAGTAAGGAAAGAGGCAGGGCGAAAGCCCTGCTATGCTTTTGCACTACTATCTGGAAAAGGAGTATAATAGTTCTCATGGAAATAACCTTACATCACCAGCAAAGGAGCGAGCGCAATTGAGAGAGTATAGCGATTTTATCGAAGCAACACGCGGATACTTAAAGCGATACAACCAATTCCAGGTAACTATCGCGAACCTTAATGACGACATTGAAGCAATGGAACACGCCATCGAATTAGAAATTGCGGCTCCTATTTCTAAATACGGCGGGCAGCCGGGTGGGGGAGGTTCAGAATTGACACCTACCGAGCAGGGCGCGTCGAGGATTTCAAAGGCGCAGGACTTCATCAGGAAGAACAAGGAGAGCATACGGAACATTGAGCGCATTTTGCGCAAGGTTGACCGTGCTATTGCGCAGTTGAAACCAGACGACCAATGGCTCATAAGAGGGCATTTTATCGACCATCGAAGCTGGGGAGAGCTGAGTGCTGAAAAGTTTTTTACTGAGAAATGGGCGCGGGAACGTTCAAGGAAAGCCATCAAGAAAATGGCATTTATGATATTTGGCAATAGGGCATTGCCGGAACAACAAAATTTATTCATCTTCTACGAATGAGAACGGGGGCGAAAGCCCCTGTTTTTTATTGTGGATAATGTGGGTAAAATTGTGGAAAACTCAAGCCTTGAAAAAGTGTGGCATTTTTGGTTTATTTTAACAGCAATTTTGTGGATAAAATCATGGTCATAATGGTGCGGTTTTTGCCGTTCAAACGTGCGATAATGGTATCATCGAAAAATGAATCGAGAGACACGAAAAGGTCACGGGCGAATAAAAGCCCTTGGCCTTTTATTATGGGAAAACGCCATTATACCATTACGCCATCATAACGGCGGCTTTTTATTAGGAGGCAAGGCAGAAATGGAAACAAAGAAATTTAGGCTGATTGACATTAATCCGGCACCGTACAACCCGCGTAAGGATTTACAGCCGGGGGACGCTCAGTACGAGGCCGTCAAAAACAGCATAGAACGGTTTGGATTTGTTGAACCACTTATCGTCAATGTACGGGACGGCGGCAACGTTCTCGTAGGCGGTCACCAGCGGTACAAGATTTTACTGGCGCAGGGCGTACAGGAGGTTGAGGCCGTTGTGGTCGATCTATCGGAAAACGAAGAAAAAGCCCTTAATGTCGGCTTGAATAAAATCGAGGGCGAATGGGATTACGGGAAATTGAAAGACCTTGTCGCAGAGCTTGACCGGGACGACGTAACCTCCATTGGTTTCAGCAAAGAAGAAGTGGACAGCCTTCTGCAGGAATTAGAGCAGGACAGCGGCGGCGAAGATGTCGCTGACGACCCCGGAGAGGTTCGAGACGGGACGGACGACGAAGAAGGGGACGACGACACCGGGGAGAGCGAAAGCACCGCTGAGAGGCCGTTTGAGGTTTATTTGAGCTTCCCGACACAGGCGGCGGCTGAAAGTTGGTTGGAGGCACACGGCATAGATAAGGCTTTTGACAGTTCAAGAAATGTCATTCTCGACTTTACGAAGGAGGCGCAGGAAGCGTGAGACTGGAAGAAAAGAACATAAGCGAGCTGAACGCAGCGAAGTATAACCCGCGCGTCACCTTAGAGCCGGGTATGGAGGAATTTGAAAAGCTCCGGCGCAGTATTGAGCATTTTGGCGATGTTGAACCCATCGTATGGAACGAGCGCACCGGGAACGTGGTAGGCGGCCATCAGCGGCTGCAGGTTATGAAGTTCTTAGGCCGCGACACGGCGAAGGTTTCGGTCGTGGATATGAGCGAGGAAGAAGAAAAGCTCCTTAACATTGCCTTGAACAAGGCCAAAGGCGAATGGGACGGCGCAAAGCTCGAAAGCCTGTTAAAAGATATGGACATTGAGGTACTTGATTTTACGGGATTTAGGGCTGACGAAATAGCTGTACTTCTCGCAAGCAACGACGGCATAGACGAAAATTGGAACGGCGACGGCGACGACTGGCAGGACGATATCAATTTTTACGGGGCGGCATGGGTCGTGACAGCGCGCTTCCGAAATAGCGAGGAAGCGCAAGCATGGATTGACCGCGAAGGATTACCCGGCACCTGCAAAGAGAACAGCAACACCACCGTGATACGGTTTGGAGAGGAATAGCCTATATGATTTATGTTATTATCGGACAGGCCGGAAGCGGGAAAACGACCTTTGCAAAGCGGCATTTCCTTCAAGGCGAATTGCAAGTCGTCAAGGATATTCTTCCGTACACGACCAACGGGAAAATATGCGGCATAGGGAAGTATGGCATAGGGAAAAGGTGCGAGGGGACAGATACCTGCTCAATGTCGAGTCAGATAGATATTATTGAGCAGGTGAAAAAGCTGACCAAAGAAGGGAAAAGCGTCGTGGTTGAAGGGGAACGAATACTGAATAAAAAGTTCTTTGATTATTTGGTTCTCAACAAAAATCACGTTATGCTGATTTATCTTTATTGCAGCGTTGAGACTTCTATGCGGCGATTATGCAGCGACGAAGATTCGGACATATCCCTGCACTTTCTAAAATCGACGATAACCAAAAGCCGAAATAAATTCAAAGAGTACCGAAAGTTTTTTATCACAAAGATTATTTGCACAGATAAGGACGATTGACGATGAATAATGAATTAAAACAGAATTATCCTTCCCCACGTTGGAGCATGGAAATTCCAGATTGCTCCATGCCTATGACGTTCGACACTTACAGCAAGTGCGCATACAATTGCCTGTACTGTTTTGCTTTCTTCCAAAAGAGCCATACGCTGAAAGGCTATAACAGCAAAAAGAACGCGGGCAAGATTGAGATACGCAGCGTAGACCCTAAGAAGGTTATTGACCTGTTTGAGAAAGCCTTTGCCCACGACGAAAGCGCAAGCGCAGTACAAAAGCAATTCTTCCCCTATATCCAGGCAAGGAAGATTATGCAGTGGGGCGGCCTTGCAGACGAATTTGACGAATGGGAACGGCGGTACGGCGTGACCTTGGAACTTCTCAAGTATTTCGACAAGATAGATTATCCATTGTCTTTCAGCACCAAAGCGGCGTGGTGGACGCAGGACGAACGGTACATGAGCCTTTTCCGCAAGCACAAGCACAACTGGCACGTCAAGATTTCGATTATTACGGCTGACGACCACAAAGCAAAGCAGATGGAGAAGGGCGTCCCCAGCTCCACAGCGCGGCTCAGAGCTATTCAGAATTTAGCTAAAGCCGGTATTCATGTCACGCTGCGGTTGCGGCCTTTCATTATTGGCGTAAGCAACGACTGGAAGGAGCTTATCAGCAAAGCCGCTGCAGCGGGCGCGGATTCTGTGACTACGGAATTTTTCTGCATGGAGAGCAGGGCAGACAACGAACTGAAAGCCCGGTATGCAGCTATGAGCAAGATTTGTGGATTTGACATTCACAAATTCTATATGAGCAACAGCAAGCAGAACGGGTACAAGCGGCTGAACCGCAGCATTAAAGCACCGATTATCCGTGAAATGCGGGACTTTGCGCATAAGCTCGGATTGAGATTCCATGTCAGCGACGCTTTCTGCAGGGAGTGTAACGACGCTTGCAATTGTTGTGGCGTACCGCCGGAGTGGAACGTGAGCCAGACGGGGCAAATCGGACAGGCCATCATCATTGCCCGG
>Ga0256405_10005798_pt1 | contig 20713 bp, 21 predicted proteins | sample RumenRJG_02DNA_FD_189096 | JGI IMG/M metagenome (GOLD analysis project Ga0256405, IMG submission 189096) | Bovine rumen microbial communities from Lethbridge, Alberta, Canada - RJG_02 | ecosystem: Host-associated > Mammals > Digestive system > Stomach > Rumen | place: Canada: Alberta... | reverse complement strand
GGCCAGTTTCCTCCTGCATTGAGGTTGTTGGAATCGGGCAAAATCGATTTTTCACCGCTTATTTCAGGGGTTTATTCAATGGATGATGCCAAAGAGGCGTTTGAAAAGAATAAAGAAAAAGACACCCTGAAAGTACTTTTAAAGATGTAAATAATTGTCAGGCTAAAGCCTGACCTGTAAAAAGACGGGAATTTTGTCATTCTGAACTTGTTTCAGAATCTTAAAATTCCCGTCTTTATAATAAAAAATTCAATTATGCTTTGGTAACTTTACCTGCTTTGATGCAAGATGTGCATACTCTGATTCTTTTTGTAACACCGTTTACAACAGCCTTAACTGTCTGCAAATTCGGCTCCTGAGTATGAACATTCTGTTTCATAGAGAAAGATCTGTCAGCAGATTTTCTTGGTGCTTTACCGCATATTTCACAACATTTTGCCATAATTTATATTCCTTTTCTAATTTTGTAAATCTTTAACATTATCTATATTATCGTAAAAATACTATTTTGCAAGTTTCGTAGGTAAATTAGTGTTAAATTTTGTAAAAAAGGTCTTTATAAATGCAAAAAAAATAATTACGGTTTTTAAAGCACAAAAAGGAGATTATATATGAATACTGTTTTGCAGATTACCCCAAATTACGCATACAATATGAATATGCGTTCAAATAGCCAAAATATCAATTTTAAAGGAAGCTTGGGCGATAAATTTGTAAAAGAAATTATAAATGATGTTGATGTAAAGCCGGCAGATCTTATAAGAGAAATGAAAGGTACTTTCGGTATTAAAACAGACAAAGCGGAGGATATTTTAGAATCCTTCATTGCCAAAGTAAAACAGTTATACTCTGATAAAAGAGGTTTGAAATCTGAATTGCAGAAATCTAACGAAAAAATCAATGCGTTTCCAAAAGAAAAAGAAAATGCCGTATCTGAAGGACAAAGACAGGTCAGAGAATCTTTTCAGGGGGTTGTCCGTTCAAAAGATTCCGAATTAAGTGCAAAAGATGCACAATTAAAAGAAATGAAATCTCAACTTGAAAAATATCAACAGGTTGTAAAAGTAAAATCGGTTGAAGAAGCCGGAACTATAATGCCTGACAGGGCTGTTGAACTAATGGAAGAGTTAATTAAAAATAAAGTGTCAGCCCGTAAAAGTATGGCAGAATTTTTACTTACAGGAAAAGGACAGGAAGAAGCACTCAGGCAGATTGAAAGAAATAATATGATTATGAAGGCTCATAGCGACGGAATAACTCAAATTCCCGAAGTAGAAGCAAAAATGAAAGAAATGCAAAAATCCGGGATGTATTTTTCCCGTGATTCATATTTTACAACCACTTTTATAGAAAAAGCACTGAAAGGTTCTCCAAAAGGTTCTTATATCAAGAGTAAAGTGATTAAAGACCAGATAAAAGCAAATGCAATGGCAATTCTTTCCCCAATGGCTGACGAAAGATACAGTAATACAGGCGTAAAAGCCATAGAACAAGAGTTGGATAAAAGTTTAGCCAATGTTGAAAAATATCATGACGGACTCTCAAAAGGTATTGAAAAAATAAAAGGAAGAATCGGTAAAGACTATGAAGCTGTAGATTTTAATCCTGTTGAATTTTCGCCGGAAAGTTCTAAAGTCGTAATTACCGATGAAACCGGGACAATATGGACAGAAGATTACAACTGGGTTGCAAACTATGGAAACAGTAGTTGGTAACAAATATTTTCTGATAAAAATGAGCCGTAATATTGTTTACGGCTTATTTTAATTATATGATGAGAAATATGAAAAAATTATTTTTATTAACATTAATTTTTGTAATTACTATATTAACTTGCAGTGCAGACCAGTATGTGCCTGAATTTAACAAAATGAAGGTTATGCGCTGTGAGGTTGTGGAAACTGTTTTTGAAAACGACAAAGAAAAAGCGGTAAACTCTTACCACCGTACATACAGACTTGATGACGAATATCAAAACATTTACCTTGAAAAAGATTTTATAAACGGTCTTTTTTATTATGATAACGATAAAATAATTTACAATGAGCAGACAATGACGGATTTTTCTATTGTTTCAAGTCATGTTGAAATTGACAGAAAAGAAATGAAAATTACGATTTCTTCACGAATTGAATATGATAACCCTGATTTTGGAGTGCAAGAATCCGTTGGCATAGGCGAATGTAAATATTTACAATAATTTTTTTAATTTTCAGGCAATTTTTTAACACCAAAATACTTTATATATATGTAGGTAAATTGTATTTTTGCGTATTTATGCAAAAAGCACTAAAAGGTTAGTTATTTATGGGAAAAACAGTAGAAGAAATTTGCAATGTTTTAATTTCAAAGCACTCCCAAAACTTCGGAGTAGATTTTACTTTGTTCGAAAAACAGGTGCTTAGGAGTCTTTCTTCGTGTGTTTGTACTTCAAATTCGCTGAAAAATAACCCTTACAGTGCGTTTTTTTGCGATGAAAGTTTATATGATAATCTTGAGCGAGCAATTACAACGGAACTTGCGCAGGCGCTTGATAAAAATTCCGTTGAAAAAATAAAATATTTAAAAAATAAATACGGACATCTTAAAGAATTTAAAAAAGCAAAAGAGTTTTTAAATAAAAAGTGCAAAGAAGTTTGGAATGTATATGAAAATACGCAAAATTTACCGAAAGAGGCGATGAAATGTCTTGGGATAACGAATCAGCCAGATTTGGATTTTATTTTGGGCAACAGTCTGAAATTCTATGAGAAGGATAATTCCGATACAACTTCGTATATCATTTCATCGACTCTGAAAAATGAAAATTTGTCTTACACGATGGAGGATATTCACAAATATCTTAAAAAGTCGAATTGCAAATTTAATTTCAAAACAATTCAATATCTAATCAGAGAGCAAAATTACACAAAAGATAAACTCATTGATTTGGGTATTAATAAGGCTGATATTGAAAATGTCCTTAAACAATTAACGCTTAAACAAAAAATAGAATTTTATTTAAGAAAATAAAAAAGGCTGATTTTTAAATCAGCCTTTTTTATTGTTTATAATTATTTAATCAATTTTCAAAGTATTAGGCGTTCCTAAGCCGAAGAAATTCTTTATGAATTTAACTGCAGCGTAAATACCAAGACCGATTGTACAGCCTTTTGCTATCGGTTTTTTACAAAGTAATGCACCAAGTCCCAGTCCGAACGGAATAATAGAATTTGCAAGTGATTCCGCAAAACCCTTGACGTATCCTATTCCCTCATTGAAGAAACGTTTATAAGTCTGGTCTAATTCCCATGAGAATGACCAGTTTTTGATTTTTTCAGTAAACTTGCTCATATCGGGCATATACATTGTATTATTCAGATAATATGCGGTAGATTTTGCATCTTTAGAACTTGCATATAAATCAGACTGCATTTTACCGAGGTAATTTGCATCATAGGCTACAATTCCAAGCGTAGCAAGGCCTGCACCTTTTGTAACTAAGGTCGACACGCTTGGTATCACACTTCTGATTCTGTTTAGTATAGCCATTTGATTTCCCTTTTTTTTATTTTGTTATTCTTTGCTGAATGTCGTTATTGTTTATTGTTTGATTTTATCTGACTTTTTTTCTTGTCGTCTTTCTTTTCTTCAGTCTTTATTTTTGTATGTTTGTCAGGGTCAACAGGTACATCCTTATCGACTCTTTGTGCTGACATATCTAATAATATACGGGAAGCATCCGCTGCGTCAAATCCTTGTCCCTGTGGATTTGTCTGCATTTGTTGCAGTACTGCTACGGTGAAATCATCTCCGTTGCAAATTCTGCCTTCCAAAGCACTCAGAGCAAGGAGTCTGACTTCCTGTACCGGATCCTGCAACATCTTGTTAATCAACGCCGTTAATGCTTTATCGTCTTTTCTTGACGGATCTTCGTCAAGTCTTTCAAACACTGCTTTAGCTGCGGTGATACGTTGTGATTTATCCTGACTGTTTAGCATGTTTTCAAGATTTTTAATATAGTTGTCATTTAACAATACAATACGTTTTTTCTCAGTTTTGTCACCGGTTGATGAAATATTGTTTGTTGTATTAGACATATTATACGGGCTTATCGGATTGTTCGGATCTAAAAGACCGCCTGCTCCGTATTTATTTTCTTTATTGTTCGGGTCATAAGGTCCGTTTGGTCTGTACGGATTATTCGGATCATTTGGGTTTGCGCCGTACGGATTATTAGGATTATTAGGATCTAACGGTCCTCCTGCTCTGTATGGGTTATTCAGGCTGTTAGGATCCTGCGGATTATATCCGGAATCCGTTCTGTACGGGTTGTTTGGATTTGTTGAATCAAATGCTCCGCCCGGTCTGTACGGATTATTCGGGTTTTGAGGATCTGCTCCGTACGGATTATTTTTGTCGTTCGGATCTAACAAACCGCCGGGTTTGTAAGGATTATTTGCCTGATTTATTCCGCCGTGATTTTGACAGCACTGACAACTTTGCCCCATTTGTGTTGTGTAATAATTTGACGGATATGCACCTGCAGGATAATAATTCGGTGCATTTACGTTATAGGTCGGCGCCTGCGCTCCGGCAGGAGTGACAGACGGATTAAATATCTGAATATTAACACCTGTAGCCCCCGGAGATGTGGTTATCTGCGGAGGATAATAAGGCGGATTATAAGGTGCAGGATTTTGAGCAGCAGGAGCAGCCTGTACAGGTGCAACAGGTACGCTTGTACAGTTGTATGACGTATTGTATTGCGGATTTATAGGTTGCTGATTTTGTCCTGTAATTTGCATACTATATTACCCTACCTAATTCTACAAATATATAAAGTAAAATTTTGAAAAATAATTGCTATTTTATATAACGTGATGTTTACAAAACGCAACATTTAAAAATAATGTATAAATTTATATTCTTAGTTCTTCTGCCATTTTTTTGAATCAAATTTTAAATCGGAAACAGTCATTTTTAAAGATTCAACGTAGGGTTTGAGTTTTGTTAAAAGTTCGGATTTGTTAAGCATAAGTTCCTGTGCAACTGCAGGGGTTTCGCAGGCAATAACCATTATGTTCCCTTTCATCATTGAATAAGGCTTGGAATATTTTGAAAATTTTTCTCCTGCTACCTTTGCCCAAAATTTATACAAATTATTGCGTTTAATTGCACGTTTAAACTCTTTATCTTCTCCTAATTTTGCAATTAATTCGTCAATATATTGAAATTTTGTATAAAGTATTTTTTCCATAATTTTGGTTAACTTATTTTTTGTGCTAAAATCTTGTAATGACCATCGAACAATTAAATATTAGCATAAAAAACTCAAAAAATATATTGCTTGTTTCCCATATAAACCCTGATGGTGACACTCTTGGTTCAATATGCGGGATGTATCATCTGATTAAAAATAATTACAAAAAGAATGCTGATATGGTTATTGTTTCAAAATTGCCGTCGGTTTATGAGTTTCTGCCTGAAATTGACAAAGCAAAATTTATTGACGATATAGATTTATCAAGGGAATACGATTTAGTGATAAACCTTGATGTGGCTTCAATAGACAGATGCGAAAACGCTAAAATTCTTTTTGATAAAGCAAAAATTACGTTTAATATTGACCATCACGAAACAAATAATTCTTATGCTCAATTTAATATTGTTGAGCCTTATGCTTCGGCAACAGGTGAAGTTTTGTATGAAATTGCAAAAAAACTTGAATGGAAAATTTCAAAAGAATCTGCAATTTGTTTATATACGGCAATTTTGACCGATACAGGCGGATTTCGGTTTTCAAACACAACACAAAAAACAATGGCTTATGCAGGAGAACTTTTGTCTTTCGGAGTTGAACCGTCTGATGTTTTTCAAAAATGCTATGAATCGCAGTCAAAAGATATGGTTTTGTTCCAGAGTTACTGCGTTAATAAGGCAAAATTTACCGATGATGATAAAATTGCATACACTGTTGTTTATAAAAAAGATTTGGAAAAATTTAACTATAACGGTGACGATTTCACTGACGGATTAACCGAAAAATTAAGAGCGATAAAGACTACTCAGGTGGCTTTTGTGGTAAAAGAATTAAACGTAAACACTTCAAAAGTTTCAATGAGAAGCAGACAAAAAGATATTGCAAAAGTATGCAGTGCATTTGGCGGTGGCGGTCATAAACTCGCTGCAGGTGCGGTTATTAAGGCAGATGTGGAAACATCTGTTAAAATGATTTTGGACGAATTAAGAAAATAGGATTATGTTAAAAAATATCATTAAAAACTTAATGAAAAACAAATATACCCATTGGCTGATAACATTAATCCGGTCGATTATTAAAAACGACTTTTTCGGGATGGCTGCAGAGATGGGATTTATGCTTGTTGTCGGAATTTTCCCGTTTATGCTTTTTTTAATGGCGGTTTTTGGCTGGATGGGTAATCGTGCTTATATGGATCCTGTTTTGAGAGTTCTTTCAACAATTACCCCTAATCAAACCATGGAACTTTTAAAAAGTGTTTTGAATCAGACAATGATTTTTGGTCACGGAAAACTTATGGCGATAATCGGTATCTGTACTGCATTGTTCTTGTCTTTAAACGGGGTTGCAGTCATTTTAAAGGGTTTGAACAGGGCATATAAAGTCGAAGAAACAAGGAGTTTTCTCTATACAAGAGTTTTGTCGTTGCTGATGGTTTTTGTTAATGTTTTGATATTATTTTTGACGATAAACATTATCATTTTCGGTAAAATTATCGTTATGTTTTTTGTAAATAATTTCGGGCTGTCAAAAACTATCGCATATACAATTTTGACTTTGCGCTGGCCTGTTGCGTTTTTGGCATTGTATGTTTTGGCATTTTTAAGTTACTACATATTGCCTGATTTGCGGGGGAATGACAAATTCAAGCGTAAAAGCGCATTGCACGGAACGATATTTTTCACCACCTTCTGGTTAATCGGTTCGTGGGGATTTTCACTGTATGTAAACAATTTATCAACGTATAACATTGTTTTTGGAACTATCGGTGCGTTCTTTATCCTGATGATTTGGCTTTACTATACCTCAATTCTTCTGCTAATCGGCGGTGAAATGAATTCAAGAGTATATAACCGTCTTGAGCACAAATCTCAGGAAATTAAAGAAGAACTTGAACAGTTAAGAAAAGACACGTTTAACCGTTAATTATTTTTACTCCCGAACTTGTCCCGAGTCTTACTGCGCCTGCTTCTATCATATCAAGTGCGGTCTGCCTGTCACGAATTCCGCCCGATGCCTTGACCTGTAACCCCGCATCTTTTACGGTTTTATACATAAGTGCGACATCTTCAGCCTTTGCGCCGACTCCGCCTTTGACAAAACCTGTCGATGTCTTTACAAAATCCGCACCGCCTAAAACCGAATACTCACAAGCCCTTACGATTTCTTCTTTGTTTAACAAATCCGTTTCAATGATAACTTTTAAATTATGCCCATCGCAAGCTTTTTTAATTGCTTTTATTTCATTTACAATAAAATCTTTGTCGTTATCCTTGAGTTTTGTGCCGTTAATGACCATATCAATTTCGTCAGCCCCGTCTGCGACTGCTTTTTGGGTTTCAAAAACTTTGACCTCCGTTGCGTTCGCCCCGAGAGGAAATCCGATAACCGTAACGATTTTTACATCACTGCCTTTTAAATTTTCTTTGGCAAGCCTTACATAGCAAGGGTTTACGCAAACACCTAAAAATTTGTTTTCTTTTGCTTCCTCAAAAAGTTTAATCAAATCACTTTCTTTTGCGTCCTGTTTTAAAAGTGTATGTTCAATATATTTGTTTAGTTCTGCCATAATGTTCTCCTGTTATATAATATTATCCAAAATTTCACTTGTTTGGTCGCTGTGGTTGAGTGTGAAAAAGTGAAGCGAAGTTACTCCGTTTTCTATTAAGTTTTGGCATTGTTCTATTGAAAATTCTGTTCCGATTTGTTTTGTGTCATTCGGGAATTTTTCAAGTTTTTGAACAAATTTTTTCGGTACGGTCACTCTTGCCACAGATGTCATTTTTTCTACCTGTTTAAGGCTTCGTACAGGCATGATGCCTGCGATAACAGGGCAATTAATTCCTGCATTTTTAACCGTTTCAATATAGCGGTAAAGTTTGTCGTTTTCAAAAAATAGTTGGGTAAAAATTGCACTTGCGCCTGCTTCGACTTTTTTCTTTAAGTATTTAATATCTTCTTTTAAATTTTTGCTTTCAATATGTCCTTCGGGATAGCCTGCAACCCCTATAGAAAGAGTTGTTTTTGCCTGTATAAACTCCACAAGTTCGTTTGCGTGAACGAAGTCAAGTTCCTGAGGATTAATATAATCGGGAATATCACCGCGCAGAGCCAAAATGTTTTCAATTCCAAGATTTTCAACCGAAACAATATGTTTTTCAATTTCGTCTTTGAGCATTGAAACGCAGGTAAAATGAGGCATAAGATTAAATTCCAAATCTCTTATGCTTTTCAAATCGTCGTAAGAAAACCTGTTTAACCCTCCGCTTGCACCGTAAGTCAGCGAAACCAAGACGGGATTATATTTTTTTAAAATCCGTAATTCTTCAAAAAGTTTGGATATATCACCGCCTTTTGGCGGAAAAATTTCAAACGAAATTTTTGGCGAAAAATCACCAAAAACACCGTATCTCTCTTTTTGGTATATTTCGGAAAGTTCCATAGAATGATTATATCATTTTTCAGGATAAATTGAAACTATTTACAAAGGCAAAGGTGTTTTCCGCAATCATTATTTTTCGGAGCATAAGCGTTATTAATTGAATTTACGCTTTGCTTAACGTGATACTGCCCTGTAAAAGACAGCGGACTGTCCAGCGGGTTGCTGTACAATACAAGTGTCGGATCGCTGAGAGTGATTTTCCCGCCGTCGGTTCCTCTTTTGATAACGTATCTGTTGTTTCCTATAATATTTACATAATAAACATCGTCAGGGTTGTTTGCATTGTAGAATTTAATATTATTTCTCAAACCTTTAATTCCGACACCCAAAGTTCCGTTCATTTCGGTATCGCCTTCATGGTTAAGTTCTATCCCGTCAAGTTTAATACATTTAGTATCAAGCGCCTGCTGGTTGTCATAGTGAGGTCGGTCAGAGTCAACATTTCTGTGCAGGTTGAACAGTGAAATCGTCATTCTGCCGTCAGTACTTTGCTGTAATACCGCAGGAATATTATAATTATTATCATCTCCGCCAAACGGGTTGTAACCGTGCTGCATCGGAAGAACAAACGGCGCACCGTTATTTAAGGCATTACATTCGGGCATTGTTCTTACTGCCATTGCTTTATCAATTTTTTCTTTGTAATCCGCAATGAATTTTTTGTATCTCGGGTTATTAAGTTCTGCCCATTCATTGTGAACTCTTTGACGTCCTTGCAGATAAACGTTTTTCTTTTCGGTATCGTAACCGGTTGCACCCAAATCATCGCCGTCATAAAGTGTCGGCATCCCCGGCAGTGCCGATAATATCTGCATCATTGCAAGAACTTTTGTCATAGCAGGTTTCATTATTCTTTCAAATACCTGATTTTCAAAATTCTTTTCGTATTCCGGATTTGACAGTCTGAAACCGTACTCATTTCTTGCCTGCTCAAGAACTTTTTTGATGTTGAAATCTATCGGTTTAACACCGAAGGAATCCCCGTCAAATCTTATATCACCGAATTTTCCGGAACTTAAATCCGCTACGGCTTTGGATATTGCTTTGAAATCTTTGTCAAATTCTTCCGGAGTCATATTATCTTTGTATTCATTCAAAACATCCATAAAACCTTTACGCAGAGCCATACCCATTGCGACAGCTTTCGGGGAAATATGGTCAAGATTACTGTATTTGACTTCATCTTCTGATACATAATCCAACGATTTGTCATTGATAAGCCTGTAAGCGTCCATTCTGTGCTTTTTGTCTTCAAGATATGTCAAATCTGAATAGAACATATCCATATCCAGTGCGGCACAGTGCAGGGCTCTTGGTTTATCGTGATTCCCGATGAAGGTATATGCGTAATTAATTGCAGGAAGTGAAAACGCCTTTAAAAATGAACCGCTTGGAGATATAAGTGATGATTTTAAATGCTCAGAAAGGTTGAAAGTATTTTCGTTATCGTCAAGTATTTTTGCATCCTCAAACGAACGGCAGTAAAGTTTTACGATATCATAGTAAAACTTTGAATACTGCGCATTTGCAGTGATTCCTGTATTACGGAGGAATTTCGGTATAATATCTTTTGTTTCGGGATAATTCGGAGATTTTGTACCGAAAGCCTTTGCGTGTAAATCATCTTCATCCGTTATTTCCGCAACGATGTATGAGTTAGGGTTTTCAGAGTATATAGCCTGTGCAAAACTTTTCCAGAAATCATTTACATCATTCCAGATATCTTCAAACGGCTGTTTGTGGGTTCTGAGGGCTTCAACATCCGCTATATCCTTTGCAGCATCAATTCTCCAGTCCAAACCTGCCTGAGTCTTATCAATGATAAGATCTGCAAGTTTGAAGGAATTTACGTTCGTGTTTCTTAATGTTGCCAGCAAACTTTTTGTTATAAAATCCTGCGAATTCGACGGGATATTTTCAATTCCTTTCCTCATCTTTTGCAGAACAAGCATTGCTTCATCCTGCGGAGAACCTGCTTTGGGCAAATCCAAAGACTGAAGATGAGTATTTAAAAGTTCATTATAATCATAAGTTATTTCGCCTGTTCTTTTGTTGTAATCGACGGTTGCTTTTGGCACAAACGCTTTTACTATTGCAAATTTTGCGATTTGCGGAACAACAAGCGGAAGAACATATTTACCGTACGGAGTTACTTCATTATCGTTAAATAATTTGCTTTCTTTAGGTAATTTTGCATTAACATCATCAAGAACTTTTATTGCAAATTTCGACATTTCGTTCTTGTAAATATTATCCATGGTATTGTACGTTTTTGCGTATTCCTGCGGAAGATTCGGGTTGCCTTTTTTATAAATATCATATCTTGGAACTCCGATTTCGTCAGGTGTGTTTGCTCTTTTTGTAATTAACGGAGAACCCAGAACCCCGACCAAATTTGTACCGAACTCAATGGTTTCCAAAGGCATATTCATTAATTGTTCAAGAACCTGCCCGTTTTTATCTTCGTTTGATAATTTTCTTGTTACCTTATAAAAACCGTTTAAAACATTTTTTACCTCGGTTTCGTTTAATTGTGCTTTTAAAGCGGTTGGGAATTTTTTGCCGTCAGATAATCCGATAATTTTTTGATATACTGCATTTGGATTTGCGGAATCAACATTTTTCAGATTTTGTGCGATACTTAATCTCAGAATATCATTAGTTGTTTTTGTCCAGTATTTACCGCCTTCTATGGTATAATCTCTGACCTGACAGTTTGCGTGTCTGATTAAAGTTTCTTCTCTGAGGGCTTCGCCGTTTGGCAGGTTTTTGAGAGTTTTTAAATCATTGTTTGAAAGTACAAAGTTGAGTTTTGCAATATCAGGGTTAGCGTCCCACGTTTCAAATCCGCTTTCAAACTTGCCGTCAACAACAAATTTTTCATTTTTTGACATTATTCTTGATGCTTCATAGCCGTCAAATTTTAATTTTTCGCTTTTTGTCAGTGAGGAATTATGCTGATTAAATCTTTCAACATTTTTTGCGACTGTTTTCGGGTTCACTTCAAAAAAGTACGGAAATACCGAATCATCGTGAGTGTTTATATCGTAAAAGTTTTTGGTGTTGAGTTTTGAGTAAGATTTTATTAAAAACTGCGGATTTTTTATTTCGGCATCCGTTACGAGTCTTTTGTCAAAGAACTGAATGTATGTCGGTTTATTCGGATCATACTTGCTGTTATCCACCTCATTAACTTTACCCGATGAGTCCTGAATATAGTTTTTGGGTGAATTTACAAGTTTCCATGAAACATTTTCCGTTCTTTTGGGGAATACTCCCAGTGATAAAGGTGCATCCTTAATGTTGCTTGCTCTGAACCATCTGAAATAAGGCGATTCATCTCCCCATTTTAAAAGGTTTGTAAAGTGCGTGCCCATAAGACCTTCGTTTACAAATGCACCGTCAGATACAAAATTGAGGTTGTGAGCAAACATTTTTTCCTGCAACGACCTGTAATTATTTATATTCATAAGGCTGTTGCACGGCTGATAAATATTTTCTATCCAATACTTGTGTGAAGTGAAGTCCTCTCTTGTAAATACCGGCAGAGAGATAATTCTTGAATACGGAGCAAATTTACCTTCTTCAATATCTTTTTCAAGTCCTGCCGTTGTTCCGCCGTAAACATTTGTCAATGTTTTAATTGCATCAAGTCCTTTTTCCTGAAGTTCTTTATTGATTTTCCATTTGCCATGTTCATCATAAACTACTCCGACATTTTGAGAGTCAATATTGACAAGTTTCATTGAACCGCCCTTTGACACCAGCGAACCGTTCGGGGTAACTATATTGTATGCTCTGCCGTCTTCACAAATACTGTCGCCGGCATCTATCTGACAAAATTCTTCTCCCCCGTCATGATTTTTAATGATGTAATGATATGCGAAAGCGCTGTCAGGCAAAATCCCGAAGGATTTGGTGAGATTAATTCTGTTTGCGCCGGGATTCATTTTTATTCTGTAACCGCCGTTGCGTGATTTTGCAGGTGAACTTATAAAATAATTATTGTATTTGTCGTGGTCTAAAGTAAAGACTTCAAGATAACAGTCCTGCTTTGTTTCGTCAAAAACATAGGAGGTTTCAAAGTTTCTGAAACCATTTTCATCCTTTACCCATTTGTATCCGGTAAAATTAATCCGGTTATTATTTTCGGCCTGATTTAAATTTAAACTAACTTTCACACAAGGACTCCTTAACGTCAATTATAACAATTCTCAATATTTTTTTTTGACAAAATTTTGTATTTTATTACGAAAATTTTACATAATTTATGGTAGAATATCATCAGGAGAAGTTCAAGTAAGGAGTTCATTATGCAGACAACCGAAATTAAATGTGATATAAAAGATATAAATTTGGCAGAACAGGGTAAAAAGCAGATAGACTGGGCGTTTAAAGATATGCCTGTATTAAAAAAGATCAGAGAAAGGTTTATAAAGGAACAGCCGTTTAAAGGTTTAAAACTTTCAGCGTGTGTTCATGTTACAAAAGAAACTGCTGCCTTGTGCACGGTTATGCAGGCAGGAGGGGCCGATGCCGTTTTGGTTGCGTCTAATCCTTTATCAACTCAGGATGATGTTGCAGCGGCTTTAGTAAAATATTACAATATGCCTGTTTATGCGGTTGCGGGTGAAACTGTTGAACAGTACCAAAGACACATTGAAGAAGCGATTAAACACAACCCTGATATTATTATTGATGACGGGTGCGACATGGTTTCCATGATTCACGATAAACGTCCTGATTTAATCGGCAAAGTTATAGGTTCAACCGAAGAAACAACAACGGGTATTATAAGGCTCAAGGCTTTGGAAAAACAAGGCAAACTTGGGTTTCCTGCTGTCGGAGTTAATACAAGTTTAACAAAACACTTATACGACAACCGCTATGGTACGGGACAAAGTTCTTTTGACGGTGTTATGCGTGCCGCTAACATTCTTGTTGCAGGTAAAACTGTTGTTGTATCGGGTTACGGCTGGTGCGGTAAGGGTGTTGCATTAAGAGCAAAAGCACTTGGTGCAAATGTTATTGTATGCGAAGTTGATCCGCTAAAAGCGCTTGAGGCTGTAATGGAAGGCTATAGAGTCATGCCTATTGCAAAAGCGGCTTTGGAAGGGGATATTTTCCTTGCTGTTACAGGGGATAAGCATGTTGTTGATGTTCAGCATATTTTGACGATGAAAGACGGTGCTTTTGTCGGCAATGTCGGACATTTTGACTGGGAAATTAATGTCAACGGCTTAAAGGCTCATACAATAGAAATTAAACAAATCAGACCGAATCTTGAAGAATATGTGCTTGATAACGGTAAATCGGTTTATGTATTGTGTCAGGGCAGACTTGTTAATCTTGTTGCGGCAGAAGGTCATCCGGCAAGCGTGATGGATATGAGTTTTGCTAATCAGGCTCTTGGTATCGAATTTCTTGTCAAAAACAGAGGAAAACTGGAAAACAAATTATACACTCTGCCTTATGATGTTGATGTTATGATTGCACAATTAAAGTTAAAATCTATGGGCATAGAAATCGACACTCTGACTAAAGAGCAGGAAGAATATTTAAATAGTTGGAAAATTTAGGCTACATCTTCTGAACAAAACATTCGCCGGGCTTTGGTTCAAAAAATCCTAATTTGAGAAGTTTGTTTTTTAAATTAGGCACAAGCAGGTCATATTTCCCGTAAACAAACAGGCTTCCGGTTTTGAGTCTTTTTGCCATTGTTTCCAAAACCTCATCGGTATAACTTTTTTTAAGGTACGGAAATACGTTTCTTATGTTTAAAACATAGTATTCGTCGGGATTTATTTTTTTGACTTCGGTAAGGATATCAGATTTTTTAATTTTTATCATGGATTTTATTTCAGGATCTATTTCATAAGTTCTTCCGCAACATTCAATATTATTGCTGATTTTGATTTTTTTATCGTGTTCTTTAAAATACATTTGCGGATTTTTAATATATTTTTTCATGTTAATAAAATCATCAAATGTTAAATTAATTTTTCCTGATTTCGCAACTTTTACCATTTCCGGATCAATATCACAGCCTGTGATACAAAATTTATCGTAATAACTTTTTGGTGTTTTGCTGTGCAAATACAAGGCATAGGATAGCGGCTCAGAACTGTCGGAACACGCTAAACAGGCGATGTTTATTTTCTTTTCTCCTACAAAATTCCAAAAAATGTATTTCATCAAATCTTCCCAATCCAAATCATGCCGAAATACTTCTGAGGTTGTCTTGACTTTATCTCTTGCAAAAATATCAAGGGTTGTAATTTTTTTTGGATTATATATTTTTGCACAACTTGTAAATTTCGGATTATATTTATGATTTTGCGGACTTTGTCCTACAGGTAAGATATTCATATAAATTATAAATATCAAACAAACAAAAATTTGCCATCATATTTTAAAAATGGGCTTCCGGTGGAAAATTTTCTTCAACGCTTACAAGTCGCTTTTTTTCTTCGGGTGTCATCTTTTTCATAATGATTACCCTCGCTTCTTTGTCTCCTCGAACCAGCATTAGCGGTTTATAATTTTCATAGATGTACATTACAAATCTGTTTGCATCTCTTTCATATAAATATGTTCGTTCAAATCCCGAAACATCAATATCTGACAGCATTAAATATTTGTAATTCCCTTGTTTAATCAGTTCCATAGCTTTATCATCGCCGAGAGCATCGTAATACAGCCTGTCTATCATAAAACTGTGCATATCGGCTTTTCTGCCGGAAAGAAAATTAATTATACTGCCTTCCTGCAACATTAAAACGGCATCATCTTTATCCGCTACAAATTTTACAAAATTAACAACGGTATTGGTTATGTCCGATGAAATGTAAGTAGTATAAAGAGTCCCTTTCGAAGATTTTACCGGATATGCTTTGAGTGTTCTTGCAAAGGTTAATCCGCCGGTATAAAGGCATATCAAGGTGACAAGAACAAGCGAGATTATATTCTCTGTTTTAACCCCGAAAGAAATTTTTGGTCCCAATTTATCTAAAATTACGCAAAAAGCCAAAAGTATAAACGGTAAACCGTAAGTTCCGTACAATCTTAAAGATAAATGGAAAAATGTCCTTTGGCAAAGTAAAAATGATGCGAGTATCAAAAGCAAAACCGTCGGTTCTAATCTTTTTACTTCTTTAAAGTTTATGCAAATAAAAATAACCAAAAATAGAGGGAATATAACCCAGTAATAAAATAAATTGGTATAATCGTAACTGTAATTATAAATCAGATATATTGCAACAGGCAGAATTAATACGAATTTGAATTTTTTATAAAGTGCTAAGGTAATTATGGCAAAAAATATTATCTGCACTAAATTCATTGTGTTTATAACCATTTCCCTTATCTTTGCAGGCCCGTAATTAAGCGGATACATCCCGACTGTTGTCAAAAAATCCTTCATTGAACTTGTAGATGCAAATGCCTTTCCGAAGGCTATCGCATCTTTAAGATTTTCCAAAGTCATTCCCTGTATAAACAGTACTGCTAAGGTTATAACCGGAAATATCATGAATGTTAAAAACAGTTTTAAGTACTGTTTTAACTCTAATCTCTTATAGAAAAACAGTGCAAACGTAATCAAAATCGGGGCTATATAAAATTCTAACTTGCAGGCAAGGGCAAAACCTCCTGCAAAAGTCGCAACATAAGCATATTTCATATTATCGGTTTTGAATAATTTAATCAGACAAAATACACAAATCCATGTTCCTGCAATACCGTAAAGCATTGCAAATGAATATGGTAAAAAGAAACTGAACAAATCGACCACGCTGAAAATACAACTTGATAAAATAAAAAGTGTCAGTATAAGTGAAATTTTTCTGTTCAAAAATTCTCTTGCCAAAAAATAAAAACCGACAATCAAAAAAGTACACACGAAAAACTGGGTAGTCATCAACGAATAAATAGAAACTCCAAGAACCTTATATATAAGCGCATTGATGTAATATGCAAGCGGGAAATATATAAGGGTGATGTCTTTATATGGTACAGCCCCGTTCAATATTGTTTCAGGCAGTAAGAATTCTCTGCCCCTGTCGGTGAACAAATCAAAGACATGTGTCCCGAAAAGCAATGCAAACACAATCATCACAATAACGATTAACAATACGTCTATCCAGGTGTGTTCCTTTATATAGTTTATTATTCTTTCCATAAAGTCCTCTTTTAATTGAAAAATTTGTAGTAAAATAATGCCCAAAGTGCATGAAGCCCGTCAAAAGCATTTACTTTTTTACCCTCATGGTATGCTCTGCCGTTATAGGAAATCGGCACTTCTTTTATCTTCATTCCTTTTTTTGAAATTTTGGCGGTAATTTCCACCTCAAATTCAAATTTATCCGAATTTATTTTGATATTTTCTATTGCCTGACGAGAAAATGCTTTGTAACAGGTTTCCATATCGGTAACATTGCACCCGAACAAAATATTTGTCACGAAAGTCAAAAATTTGTTTGCAAGAAAACTCAGTATCATAAAAGATTCTTTGTTTTTTTTATCAAGAAATCTTGAACCGTAAACAACCTGATATTCCCCGTTTTTTATGTATGGAAGGATAATGTTATAATCCGACGGATTGTATTCCAAATCCGCATCCTGAATAATAACAATATCTGCTTTGCTTGCCATTAAACCTGTTGATATAGAAGCGCCTTTGCCCCTGTTTTTTTCATGGTAAAGAACAGTATATTTTGGATATTTTGCTAATATTTCAGGCGACGAATCCGTCGAACAGTCATCAATAAAAATGATATTTTTCTCAAGTCCGCAATAATCAGTTTGCTCAATTTTTTTTACAATTTCTTCCAAAGTTCGTTCTTCATTATAAACGGGAACAATAATATCTAAGGTTTTCATAAATTAATTTTATCATTTTACAAATTAAAAGGCAATGATATTACATTGTTGCTTTCAGCCTCTGCCCGCTTTGCGCTCGAACCCCATTAAAAAAGACTCCCGAAGGAGTCTTTATAAATTTGGGCCCGGAGGGATTCGAACCCACGACCAAAGGATTATGAGTCCTCTGCCGTACTATTAAACCTCAAAGGTTAAAATTGTAAAATCACTATATATCTTGACTTTATTCACTTTGTATGTTATAATTTATTTAGAATTGTTCAGAATTATTCTAAATATTTATCTTTAATTACGACAAATTTACGACAAATTTAAACAGCTAAAATGGAGTCTATTTATGGCTGAAATCAAAGAACGATATTCAAAAAGAAAGAAGAAAAATACATATACTGTATCAATTCGTATTAAAGGCCAACCACATGTAAGTCAAACTTTTGACAGAAAAACTGATGCTGTAGAATGGGCAAAACAGACTGAAACTGACATTAAAAGAGGTGTTTTCTTTAAAGATTATGAAGCAAGTAAGCATACTGTAGAAGAACTTATTGACAGATATATCAAATATGAATTACCCAAAAGAAATAGCGACCATAAAAAATTTTTGCTACATTTAAACTGGTGGAAATCAAAAATAGGTAAATATTACTTATCAAGTATAAATACACCTTTGCTTACTGAATATAAATCAGTTCTTGAAAATGAACCAAGCAAACATGTTATACATGGCAATACAAAACTATCACCTGCAACTATAAATAGATACTTTGCAACATTATCTATTGTTTTTTCTTTTGCAGTAAAAGATTGGGGATGGATGAGTGAAAATCCTGTATATAATGTTAGGAAAGAAACAGAGGATAATTCAAGAGTAAGGTACCTAAAACAGGAAGAAATAACTGTATTACTTGACGAATGCAAGAAATCTTCTTACGAATTATATCTATTAGTTTTAATAGCCTTAACAACCGGTGCAAGATATAATGAAATAACCTCTTTAACTTGGAATGATGTGGATTTACAAAACAATTTATTCTATTTTATGGATACGAAAAACGGTGATAATAGAGGTGTTCCAATTCCAAAAGTAGTACAAACAGAATTAAAAGAATATTCAAAAATAAGAAATTTGAGAAATAAATTTTTATTCCCTGGTGATAATCCTAATAAACCATGTAATAGAATAAAAGCATTTAATAATGCAGTTAAAAGGGCTGGTATAGAAGATTTTAGATTTTACGATTTAAGACATACGGCCGCAAGTTATCTTGCTATGAGCGGTAAGACATTAAGTGAAATTGCAGAAGTGTTAGGACATAGAACATTGCAAATGGTTAAAAGATATTCACATTTAACTAAAGGTCATACGGCTAAAGTTATTGAAGATATGAATGATAAAATGTTGAGTAAAGTAAATATATAGAATTAAGATATTGAAATTTTATAACTAATTAGTTATAATGAAAGTAGGAAATTATGGATAAGAAATATAAAGTAATATTTTGGCAAGATATAAATGGTAATAGTGAAAGTCAAGAATATATCTTCCAACTAAAAGAAAAATCCTTAAAATCCAAAGATGCAAGAATAAAACTTAATAAAATTGTTGAGTATTTTGATATTCTTGAAACTTATGGCACACAAATAGGAGAACCATATATAAAACACATAGAAGATGAATTATACGAATTAAGACCTTTAAGAGATAGATTTTTCTTCTTCTATAAGCAAGATAATAAATATATGATTTTAAACCATTTTGTAAAACGAACACCAAAAACTCCTCGTAAGGAGATTGAAAAAGCATTAAGGTTGATAAAAGATTCTATTGAAAGGAATTTATAACTATGGATAAAAAACATTCTGAAAACTGGTCTGATTTTAAACAATCTTTAGAATTAACTAAAGAGGAATTATCAGAAATAGATTTAAAAGTAGAATTGTTAGGTAAAATTCTTGCTATAAGAAAAGAAAAAGGCTTAACACAAGCTGAATTTGCTAAATTATGTAATATAAAGCAAGAATATTTGGTACGATTAGAAAAATCAAAAACTGCTCCACAAATAGATACTTTATTAAAAATACTTATTCCTTTGGGGTATAAATTAGATATTGTACCGTTAAACTAATATTTTATATTTTAAAGGGTGTTCAATGACACCCTTTAATCTTGTTCTTGCGGTATTATACCATTAATTTCATCAACCCATTGAAAAAATGCCGATACATCAATTAAAATTCTCGATGTTATCTTGCGAATAACTTTATTAAAACCATTTTTTTCTTTATTAAAAACTAATTTTCTTAATGTTCCTAATTTTGGATAATCGAAATAATTATTCCAATCAGTTAATAAAATTAAATTTGGTACTACTATTTCTGTGTTTAGTATTTTTTCATTTTTCTGTTCTATATTTCTCATTTGTTAATCCTTTATGGCATCTGCCATAATTACCTTCTGTTATTCTTTCCTCTTGATTTTGGCTTCTTGAGGGCCAATCAAGAGGAATAATAACTACTTTAATTCTTAATTTATTATGACTTAAGTTATATTTCTTAAGTCTATATGTAATACATGTATAAATCTTAAGATATATGACTCTATATAATACTAAAAGTATTTATCGTAATTGATATATAAACAAAAATTCCAAAAACTCATCATGCGGCTAAAATCCTCTTATATTCATAAACTTCACCCCATCTCTTTTTATATTTTGCATTTAAGTCTGGAAATGGTTTTATTTTGTGTGTTTCAAGACTTTCTATAAATTCATTCCTATAAGAAGAATATTTTTTAAGAATATTTGATATGCTTCTTATGGATATTTTTTTATTTATAATTTTGTATATTTCTTTAATTTTCTTACCGCTACATTTTGCCTTTAATACGGATACAACAACTTCTTCATTATTCACCAATGTTTGCCGTTTTAATCCGTTAAAGTATTTTATATAGGCATGCTTATTATTCTTTTGGTAATTATTAGCAATGTTTCAGAGCATAAACAACAAAAAAATGAACTTCAAATATCTACTAATGTTGAAAATAACAAAGGTCAAACTACAGGCTATACAAAGACTTATAGCAATGGAAAAACCGTACAATACAATAAAAAAGGGCAAGTAGAATACACCTACAAAAAAGATTC
>Ga0256405_10005797_pt1 | contig 20713 bp, 25 predicted proteins | sample RumenRJG_02DNA_FD_189096 | JGI IMG/M metagenome (GOLD analysis project Ga0256405, IMG submission 189096) | Bovine rumen microbial communities from Lethbridge, Alberta, Canada - RJG_02 | ecosystem: Host-associated > Mammals > Digestive system > Stomach > Rumen | place: Canada: Alberta... | reverse complement strand
TAGACTCCATCTTTACATCATTCTCATCTGCGTCGAGCTGCTCAACGATGATGCTCTTGATCTTGTCAAATACCATTTTATTTTCCTCCGTTTCAAAATCATCTTATTTATCAGAAAGTGAAGGCTCATCAAACTCCCCCACAATTCTAAACTTATTATAACGTTCATTTATCAATTCGTCAAGCCCTTTTTTCAATTTTCTTTCGAGGACTTTTGAAATATATGCGCTTATGTTGTTTGCGGTCGCCTGCGGGTCGTTGTGAGCGCCTCCGGGAGCCTCGGGAATGATAGCGTCACACACGCCGAGCTTGGTGAGGTCTTTGGCGGTGATTTTCATCAGGTCGCACGCCTCGCGCTCTCTTGCGGCATCTTTCCACAGGATGCTTGCAAAGCCTCTTGGTGAGATTACTGAGTACAGTGCGTTTTCAAGCATTGCAAGCTCGTCGCACACTGCAAGGGCAAGTGCGCCGCCTGAGCCGCCCTCTCCCAGCACGATAGAGATTATCGGCGTCTTTAAGGTCATAAACTCCATAAGATTCTTGGCGATAGCCTCGCCCTGACCTCGTTTCTCCGCGTCCACGCCGCAGAACGCGCCTGCGGTATCAACGAGGCAGATAACGGGTCTGTGGAACTTCTCAGCCTGCTTTGCAAGTCTGAGGGCTTTTCTGTATCCCTCGGGGTGAGGCATACCGAAATTGCATTTCTGGTTCTCGGCGAGGTCACGGCCTTTGACCTGTGCGATAACGGTGACGGGTGTGCCTTTGAAATAGGCTATGCCGCCCATGATAGCTCCGTCGTCGCCGAACAGTCTGTCGCCGTGCATTTCCATAAATCTGTCAAAGATAAGCGGGATATAGTCATTGACGGTAGGTCTGCCTTTATGCCTGATTATATCAAGGCGCTGGCTCGCTGTAAGCTCGCTCATTTCTTAGGCACCTCCCCCGTATAGTTGTGCATTCTCAGTATATGCGAAAGCACTCTTCTCATTCTTGTTCTGTCGACTATCATATCGACAAAGCCGTTTTCGAGCATGAACTCTGCCGACTGGAAATCATCGGGGAGCTTCTGCTTGATAGTGCCCTCGATGACACGTCTGCCTGCAAAACCGATGAGCACCTTAGGCTCTGCGATGATTATATCGCCAAGTGACGCGAAAGACGCTGTCACGCCGCCTGTTGTCGGGTCGGTCATTACGGCGATATAGAGCTGTCCTGCTTCGTTGTGGCGAGCGACTGCGCCGCTGGTCTTTGCCATCTGCATAAGCGAGACGATTCCCTCCTGCATTCTTGCGCCGCCTGATGCGGTGAATGCGATGACAGGCAGTTTCTTTCTTGTGGCATATTCAAATGCTCTTGTTATCTTTTCGCCCACGACGCTTCCCATAGATGCCATCATAAAGTTGGAATCCATAACGATTATGACGGTATCCTTGCCGTAAATTTTCGCTCTGCCTGTGAGCACGGCGTCTTTAAGACCCGTCTTTTCACGCAGGGCTATCTGCTTTTGCTCGTAGCCGGGAAAATCTATCGGGTTTTTGGAGATCATCGTTCTGTCAAACTCACGGAAACTGCCCTTATCGACGGTTATATCGAGTCTTTCCCTTGCGCTGAGGCGGGAATGATAATTGCAGTTCGGGCAGACCTTGCCCTTTTTATTGAACTCCTCCGAAAGAGTGACGCTTCTGCATCTGGGGCATTTAAAAAGCAGTCCCTTGGGGATATCGGTCTTTTTCTTGTCGTCCTCGGTCTGATCTGCATTGAACCTGACCTTGACCATTGAGAACAGATCCTCAAGCATCAGCTATTACTCCTCTCTTTGCTTTAAAATATCGACTCTGTTTAAAAATGCGTTATCGTAATTGCCCTCGATGAACTCGGGACGGCGTATCAGTTTGAGCTGGAAATCGACGTTGGTGGAAACGCCCTCGACGATGAACTCGCTCAGTGCCCAAGTCATTTTGGCGATTGCCTCTTGTCTGTCCCTGCCGTAGACGATGAGCTTGCCTATCATAGAGTCGTAGTAAGGCGGTATCTCATAGCCCTGATAAACGGCTGTATCGACTCTTATGCCGAAGCCGCCGGGGATAAACAGCGAACGTATCGTTCCCGGAGACGGTCTGAAGCCCTGCTCGGGGTTTTCCGCATTGATACGGCACTCGATAGCGTGACCTTTTATCTGAACGTCCTCCTGCTTTATGCTCAGGTGTTCGCCCTGTGCGATAAGCAGCTGCTGTTTAACGAGGTCGATGCCTGTGACCTGCTCGGTTATAGGGTGCTCGACCTGTATCCTCGTATTCATCTCCATGAAATAGAAGTCGCCGTTTTTATCGACGAGGAACTCTATCGTTCCTGCGTTGCGGTAGCCGCAGACTCTTGCTGCGGTGCAGGCTGCCTTACCCATTCTCTCACGCAGCTCGGGTGTCATGAAGCTCGCAGGTGACGGAGCTTCTTCAAGCACCTTCTGATTCCTTCTCTGCATAGAGCAGTCACGCTCGCCTAAGTATATTACGTCGCCGTAGTTATCGGCAAGTATCTGTATCTCGATATGTTTTGGGTCGACGATGAACTTTTCCATATAGACCTCGTCGTTTCCGAAGCAGGCAAGAGCCTCCTGACGAGCGGCGGTCATCTGCTTTTCAAGCTCGCTGTCGTCATTAACTATCCTTATGCCGCGTCCACCGCCGCCTGCGGAAGCCTTTATCAGCACGGGATAGCCAAGCTCCTTTGCGAGGGTATGTGCTGCGTGGATATTGGATATTGCGCCGTCAGAGCCCATTATTACGGGCACGCCGTTTTCTTTCATGGTTTCCTTTGCCTGTGCCTTGTCGCCGAGCATCTCGATAGATGTCGCACGAGGACCAATAAAGGTTATGCCGCACTTTTCGCAGGTGCGTGCAAAGGAAGCGTTCTCGGACAAAAAGCCGAAGCCGGGGTGGATAGCATCTGCGCCTGTTATTTCACACGCGGAGATGATAGCACGCATATTGAGGTAGCTGTCCTTGCTTGCGGCAGGACCGATGCAGACTGCCTCGTCGGCTATCATCGTGTGCAGGGCGTTCTTGTCGGCTGTCGAATAGACAGCGACGGTCTGAATGCCAAGCTCACGGCAGGCACGGATTATTCTCACAGCTATTTCGCCACGGTTGGCGATAAGGACTTTCTTAAACATCATTCTTCTCCTTGAAGTTTGATTTTTTCAAAACAGCATTTATAATTTTGGTGTCACCTGTTCGCAGTGGTCGATTCCATTTTTGCTCTTTTAGCAATTGCGGTGAATACTGCGGCGAGGATGACTGATGTGATGCAGAAAAGCACAGGCAAAACGAGCGGCGTGATGTCGGGGATAAACGAGCCGTCATTTTTCACCAGCAAGCCGTATATCGCAACTGTCGGTATTATCAGCAATGCATTTAACAAAGCCCATACGATGATATGCACGAGCGCACCTGCTGAACTGAGCTTGCCTGTTTCAAATCTGCCGCTGAATTTTGCGTAAACTATTGCAGGCAAAAGCGACGGGACAAACGCAAACAGAATGAAAAACGTTGCGCCGTCACCCACGATGCCCGCAAGTGACGCCAATACAAAGATAAGCCACATAAGTGCCGTACCGCCAAGGCAGCTGAAAAAAGCTGTGCTCAGAAACGGCACTGGTTTTTTCTGATTATCCATTAATATCACTCTTTTCTTTGGGGGCTTTCCGATCGCCCCCAAACCCCTTCGGGTGTCTACCTAAATTTGTTGTGAAAAAAGTTTTACTTGATAGCGAATGTTATCTCCGCTGAAACTGCTTTCTTGCCGCCGACGGTGGCAACTGCTTTGCCCACGCCGATAGGTCCTTTTACTTTGAGTATCTCGACCTCTATCTCAAGAGTGTCGCCCGGCAGCACCTGCTGTCTGAACTTACAGTTGTTTATGCCGCCGAAAAAGCCTATCTTGCCCTTGTTCTCGGGCAGTGACAGCAGTGCGACCGCACCTGCCTGTGCACACATTTCAACCATAAGCACGCCCGGTGTCACGGGGTACTCGGGGAAATGTCCCTTGAACCAGAAATCGTCGGCTTTGATATACTTTGTTGCTTTTACGCGCTTTCCCACTTCAAGCTCGTTTATCTCGTCAATGAGCAGGAACGGGTCGCGGTGTGGGATAACTTCCATAATCTGCTCTTTATTCATTACAACTGACATTATTCATTCTCCTCTTTTTCAGGCTCGCTCTCGGGCTCTTTAGTATGCTGCGGTTTGCTTGTCGGTCTGTACAGCTTTTCCTGCTTGAAATAAGGCACACAGCCTGCGATAAGGAACGCTGCGCAGCCTACTGCGGGAACGAACTGCATATATCTCCACACTTCGTATTCGAGCGTTGCTGCCCAATAGACAAGCGTCGGGACATAAAGCAGCGAATAGACAAGGCAAAGCAGATACAGCGGTATTATCTTCTTGCGGGAGATGATAAAGAACACGCCGATAAGAGCTGTTTCTACGCACAGCGATATCCAGCCTGATGTTACATAATCGTCTCTTTCGTCCTGCAGAATTACCATCAATGGACTGAATTTTGACAGGATAGATGAGGGACTAAGCAGCATTATCCATTTGAGTCCCACGAATATTGTCCACAAAAGCGTGCAGGCATTCTGCCTTTTTCTTATTTCAGTTTTCATTATCCGATCACCATAAGTGTCTGGTCAAAATCAACCGGGTCTCCACTGTTTACAAGTATCTTCTTGACTACTCCGTCGAACTCGCTCTGCACCTCGCTCATTACCTTCATAGACTCGATAATGAAGATAGTGTCGCCTTTCTTTACAGCCGAGCCGACTTTAACGAACGGCTCTGAGTCGGGTGACGGTGCGGCATAGAATGTGCCGACGATAGGAGCTTTCACCTCGTTGCCGTCTGCCTTTTCAGCCTTTGGAGCTTCTGCGGGTGCAGCTGCGGGCATTGGCATTGGCATAGGAGGCATTGCGGGCATTGGAGGTGCTGTGCGCACTCTGCCCTTGACGGTAATCTTCTTATCGCCGTCCTCTACGGTTATCTCGCCGAGGTCGTTATCCTTAACGAGCTGTGCGAGCTTTTTGACTGTATCCAGATCGAATGACTTATCGCTCATAGATATTACTCCTTTGATAGTTTATCGGGGATTAGCCCTCGTATTTCTTTATGCAGATAGTTGCGTTGTGTCCGCCGAAGCCGAGAGAGTTGGACAGCGCGCCCTTGATGTCAACGTTTCTGTTGCCGTCGGTTGCGTAGTCGAGGTCACACTCGGGGTCGGGTGTTTCAAAGCCGAGGGTCTTGTGTACAAAGCCATCTCTTACGGACAGAGCTGTTACGACAGCCTCCATACCGCCTGCTGCGCCGAGCAGGTGACCTGTCATTGACTTGGTGGAGTTGATGACGGTCTTTCTTGCCGCCTCCTCGCCGAGAGCCAGCTTGATAGCGGTGGTTTCGTACTTGTCGTTAAGACCTGTTGACGTGCCGTGTGCGTTGATATAGTTTACTTCCTCGGGCTTTAAGCCTGCCTCTTCGTAAGCCATTTTCATAGCTCTTGCGGCAGCTTCGCCCGTAGGTGATGGGCTTGTCATATGGAACGCATCGCCTGTTGCGCCGTAGCCTGCGATTTCAGCGATAATGTTAGCACCTCTGTTCTTTGCGTGCTCGTACTCTTCAAGGCAGAGCACACCGCAGCCCTCGCCGAGCACGAAGCCCTGTCTGTTGAGGTCGAAAGGTGTGGAAGCCTTTTCAAGCTCTGTTGCTCTTGAAAGAGCGTGCATATTGTTGAAAGCTGACAGGCAGAAGCGGTCGATGCAAGCCTCTGTGCCGCCGCAGATAGCAGCGTCGAGGTAGCCGTCCTTGATCTTTCTGAAAGCCTCGCCTATTGCGTGGGTAGCTGACGAGCAGGCTGTGGTTGTGCAGAAGTTATCGCCCTTGAAACCTGTTTTCATAGCGACTGTGCCTGCTGCCATATTTGCGATCATCATAGGGATAAAGAAAACGGAGACCTTGTCGGGCTTCTCGGCAAACTTGTTTACCTCTGCCTCTGTGAGCAGAAGTCCGCCGATACCGACGCCGATGATAACGCCGACTCTGAACGGGTCGAGGTCGGAAAGGTCGGTGCCAGCCATTTTCAGAGCCTGCTTTGTGGAGCAGACAGCGAACTGGGTGAACCTGTCCATTTTCCTTGCTTCTTTTTTATCAATGAATTCTGTCGGGTCAAAGTCCTTTACAGAGCCGACGAATTTTACGTCGAAATCGCTCGCATCGAACTGGTCGACAGGCTTGATGCCTATTTTGTTAGCCTTTACATTCTCCCAGAACTCCTCTACGTGATTGCCCAGAGGATTTACTGTTCCGAGTCCTGTGATAACTACTCTCCTCATACTATGAACCCCCATATATCTTTTTTTACATCATTATGCCGCCGGAAATCTCGATTACCTGTCCGGTGACATATCTTGAATCCTCGGATGCGAGGAAAGAGATAACGCCTGCGATGTCGGAAACCTCGCCGAAACGCTTCATTGCTATCTGTCCGAGCATCATATTCTTCTGCTCCTCGGTGAGCTTGTCGGTCATAGGTGTCTTGATGAAACCGGGAGCGACAGCGTTGCAGGTGATGCCTCTTGAGCCAAGCTCCTTGGCAACTGTCTTTGTCATTGCGATTATAGCGCCCTTTGATGCGGAATAGTTGATCTGACCAGGATTGCCGTAAACGCCTGCTACGGAAGCGAGGTTGATGATTCTTCCTGACTTCTGGCGCATCATTATATTGCCGACGAACTTGCACATATTGAACACGCTCTTCTGGTTGACGGCGATGACCATATCGTACTGCTCCTCGCTCATTCTTGCCATAAGACCGTCGCGGGTGATGCCTGCGTTGTTTACAAGCACGTCGATAGAGCCGAAGCGCTCTTTTATCTCCTTGACTGTCTTTTCTACCTGCTCGAAATTGGAAACGTCGCAGATATACTTTTCGCACTCAACGCCGAGTGCCCTGATGTCGTCTATGATGGTGTTGTTTTCAAACATTGCTTCGCTGATATCGTTAAGTGCGATATTGTAGCCGTCCTTTGCAAGACGCAGTGCTACTGCTGCACCTATACCCCTTGCCGAACCTGTTATCAGTGCTGTTGCCATTTGATTTTCCTCCCAATCAGAGTATTATTCTTATTACTTGCCAAGCAGCTTGTCTGCCTGTGCGAACATTTCCTCGATGATAGCCTTTGCGGGCTTTACCTCTTTTATCATACCTGCGATAGCGCCGCAGAGGAACGAACCTTCTTCAAGGTTGCCGTCCTGAACTGCCTTGCGCAGTGAGCCGAGGGTGAGCTGCTCAAACTCGTCGGGAGTGAGGCTGCCGTCCTTTTCGCCCGATGCGAGCTTTTTAGCGAACTTTGTTCTCACGTTTCTGCAGGGGTGACCTGTGTATCTGCCTGTTACGACGCTGTCGGTATCCTTTGCCTTAACAACAAGCTCTTTATATGTCGGGTGTATCTGGCACTCGTCTGCGGCGAGGAACCTTGTGCCGACCTGAACGCCCTGTGCGCCGAGCATAAACGATGCTGCAACGCCTCTGCCGTCTGCGATACCGCCTGCTGCGATGACGGGGATACTAACTGCGTCAACGACCTGCGGAACAAGGCACATTGTGGTATTCTCGCCGATATGTCCGCCCGACTCGGTGCCCTCTGCGATAACTGCGTCAGCGCCTGCTCTTTCCATTCTCACTGCAAGAGCGACAGACGGAACGACAGGAACGACCTTTACGCCTGCTTCTTTCCAGGCAGCCATGAACTTGCCCGGGTTGCCTGCGCCTGTCGTAACGACAGGGACTTTCTCGTCGATAACGAGCTGTGCAAGCTCCTCTGCGTTTGGCGACATGAGCATGATGTTCACGCCGAAAGGCTTATCGGTGAGTGACTTGCAGCGTCTTATCTGGTCACGAAGATAATCTATCGGTGCAGAGCCGCCTGCGATGATTCCCAGACCGCCTGCGTTGGAAACTGCTGCTGCGAGGGTGGACTCGGCTATCCAAGCCATACCGCCCTGAAAAATCGGATATTCTATTCCGAGAAGTTCTGTAATAGCACTTTTCATTTTAAAGCTCTCCTTAATATTCAAAGATAACTGCGCCGTAGGTCAGACCGCCGCCGAAGCCGACGAGGCAGACCATATCGCCCTTGCATATCTTTCCGTCCTTGACAGCCTCGCAGAACGCGATAGGAATTGAAGCGGAAGATGTATTGCCGTAGCGGTCGATATACATCGGGAACTTGTGCATCTCTACGCCGAGATTTTTAGCGGCTGTTTCGATAATTCTGATATTTGCCTGATGCGGAACGATAGCGTCAAGCTCGCTCGGCTGCATTTCGAGCTTTTCGCAAGCCTTGGAGACTGCCTCTGGCAGCGCTCTTGTTGCGAACTTGTAGACTTCCTTGCCGTTCTGATAGAGGTAATGCGCCTTGGTGTTCGGCATATCCATATCGAAGTCTTCCTCGTTGATGCGGAAAGCATTCTCGGATTTAAGACCTCTTGCAGCGAGGAACTCTGCACCAGAACCGTCTGCGCCGAGGAAGCTGGAGAAGAATGTGTTCTCGCTTCTTTTCATAACGAAAGCGGCAGCGCCGTCGCCGAACAGCACGCAGGTCGTTCTGTCGGTATAGTCAACGAACTTTGAAAGCTCCTCGGCAGCCACCAGCAGCACATACTTGATGCTGTGGTCGGTCTGCAAGTATCTTTTTGCCATATCAAAGCCGTAGACAAAGCCTGCACAAGCGCAGTTTACATCGAGTGCCATACAGCCGTTTGCGCCGATCTCTCTCTGGATAAGGCAGGCAAGTGACGGTGTGTAGTAGTCGGCAGTTACTGTCGTTGCGATGATAAGACCGATATCCTCTGCCTTGATGCCCGCGTCGTCAAGAGCTTTCTGTGCGGCTTTTGCGCCGAGATAATATGTAGGCTCACCGTTTGTGATGTGCCTTTCCTTGATGCCTGTTCTCTGGGTTATCCATTCGTCGCTGGTTTCAACTATCTTTGCGAAGTCCTCATTGGTGGCGATTATCTGCGGAACGTGCATTCCTATACCCGCAACTCTTACGCCCGTTGTCCTGTTTTCAGTCAATTTAAACTTACCTCCGTTTTTTTGCAAATATCTATTGTGAAATCTGTTTTTTTGTGATATAATGTAGTCGGTGCGGAATGTTATGTTAAATGAGAACACAAATTAAACATTTCATTGTATTCTCGCATACCCAAACGCCCGCCAATGTAAAATATTATACTACTTTTGGCAATTTCAATCAATAACAAATTATGAACAAGCAAGTGCGTTTTTAAACATTTGGGGAATTTTTCACAAGAAATACGGCGATAATTAACGAAATGTGACCGAATTTGAAAAAGTATTGCAAAAGTTAAGAATTTTACTCAAATCAGATCTGCCGCTTTGGTGCGGCTGAGATACACCAGAATATATATAGTGTAAGGAGAGTTTTTATGGCAAAAAATGTGTTGTTGTTTTCGGGTCAGGGCTCGCAGTATGTGGGCATGGGCAAGGAGCTTTACGAGGGCAGCGAGGCTGCAAAGGCTGTTGCAAAGACCGCTTGCGAGGTGCTCGGCTACGACATCTGCAAAATCATGTTTGAGGGTCCCGAGCAGGAGCTGAACAAGACGGCGAACTCGCAGCCTGCGATAATGCTTTGCTCGCTTATGGCGCTTGAATGTGCAAAGGAAAAGGGTCTGGAGTTTGACGGCGTGGCAGGTCACTCGCTGGGCGAATACGCCGCTATGGTGGCTTCGGGCGTTGTCAGCGTTGCAGACGGATTTGCGCTTATCAAGGCAAGGGCTGCGGCTATGCAGAAGGCTGCTGACGAGAACGACGGCGCGATGTACGCGATAATCGGACCTGCGCCTGCGGAGATAGAGGCTGCCTGCGAGCAGACAGAGGGCTACGTTGTGCCTGTAAACTACAACTCCCCTGTTCAGACGGTAATTGCTGGCGAGAGCGCAGCGGCTGAAGCTGCGGGCAAACTTATCAGCGAGACGAGCACTGCAAAGCGCGTAAAGGTGGTCAAGCTCAACGTTTCCAGCGCATTCCACTCAAAGCTGATGCAGTCGGCGGCTGACGAGCTGGGCGAATTTGCAAAGGGCGTAGAGTTCAAGGCTGCGGACAAGGAGTTCTACTCCAACGTTCTGGGCGAAAAGCTGACAGATTTCTCGGCGATGCCCGAGCTGCTTGCAAAGCACATAGTTTCGCCTGTAAAGTTCACAAGCGAGCTGGCGCAGATGCAGCAGGCAGGCTACACCGATTACATCGAGCTGGGACCGGGCAAGGTGCTGACAGGGCTTGTGAAAAAGACGCTTGACGGCGTGAACGCTGTGAACATTGAGAATGCTGACACGCTGGAAAAGGCGTTCGCGGCGCAGTAAAGTGAGGTATCGGTTATGCCCCATATCGAGATAAAGTGCTTCCCGGGCAGGAGCGAGGAACAGAAAGCGCTTTGCGCAGAGAAGGTGGCGCAGGCTGCCGCAGAGGCGCTGGGCTGCAAGCTGTCGAGCGTTTCGGTGGCGATAAAGGAAGTTGAGCAGGCGGACTGGAAACCGCAGGTGTGGGACAAGCAGATAGTTCCCGATGCGGACTGCCTGTACAAGAAGCCTGAGTATACCTGCAAGTAAACCAGGGACATTGTGGAGTACAGACATTATGAATACACGAGAATATCTGGAAATACTGCATATCGCAGAAAGACTGAAAGATACGCCAAGGCACTGCACAACGACCAAAGGGCGAACGGAAAGCGTTGCCGAGCATAGCTGGCGGGTTTCGCTGATGGCTTTTCTGCTGAAAAAAGAATTTACCGACGTTGACATGGACAGGGTCACAGATATGTGCCTGATACATGATCTGGGCGAATGCTTTACAGGCGATATACCAACTTTTCTGAAAACTGATTCGGACAGAGATACAGAAGATGACCTTTTGCATAAATGGTTAAGTTCGCTCCCTGATGAACTTTCCGAGCACCTTTGCGAACTGTATGCGGAGATGGAAGCTCAGGCAACGAAAGAATCACGGATATATAAGGCTCTGGATAAACTTGAGGCTCTGATACAGCACAACGAATCGCCTTTGAGTACATGGTCGGAAAACGAATTTGAAATGAACAAGACCTATGCATTTGATACAGTTGCTTTTTCACAATGGCTCACAGAACTTAGAAAAGATATTCTCAAAGACACTATTGAAAAAATAGAAAATAATGAACAGACAAGACCGGGATAATGACAGGAGGATAGCTATGAAAAGGACAGACTACATTTCTTGGGACGAATATTTTATGGGTGTGGCGATTCTCGCTGCACAGCGCAGCAAAGACCCTAACACGCAGGTCGGCGCCTGCATCGTTTCGCAGGACAACAAAATTCTCTCTGTCGGCTACAACGGTATGCCCGCAGGCTGCAATGACGATGAAATGCCCTGGGAACGCGAGGGCGAGATGCTCGACACAAAGTACGCTTTCGTCTGCCACGCAGAGCTTAACGCTATCCTCAACCGCGGACAGACCTCGCTCAAAGGCTCAAAGCTGTACGTTTCGCTTTTCCCCTGCAACGAGTGCGCAAAGGCGATCATCCAGTGCGGCATCAGCGAGGTGATATTCTGCGAGAACAAATACGCAGGCTCGGACGGCGTAAAGGCGAGCATGAAGATGTTCGACATGGCTGGCGTCAAGATGACGCAGTACAAGCCGAGCGGCAGAAAAATAACGATAGAGGTGTAATAAATGTCAAGAAAATACGCACTTATCGGCGACAAGCTGGGACACACGCTGTCTCCGCCGATACACAAAAGACTTTTTGAGCTCAGAGGCAGGGAGTTTTCCTACGAGCTGCTGGAGATAGACCCTGCGGAGCTTGACGGCAAAAAGGCGCAGCTTCGCGAACTGTCGGGCTACAACGTGACGATACCCCACAAGCCTGCTATCATCGCACAGCTGGACAAGCTGGACGAGTCGGCAAAGCGCTACGGCGCGGTGAACTGTGTGGACACAAAGGACGGCGTTTCGGTGGGATACAACACCGACTGCGACGGTTTCCTGCGCTCTGTGAAAAACAGCGGCGGAAAGCTGTCGGGCAACACTCTGCTGCTGGGCGCAGGCGGCGTGGGCAGAATGATGGCTATTGAGACTGCGCTGGCTGGCGGACGTCTGACGATGGCTGTGCTGGAAGATTTCAAGCCGCAGGCTGAAAAGGTAAAGTCGGACATACTTGAAAAAGTGCCGAGCGCTGATGTGCGCATAGTGACCTTTGACGCTATCCCTGACGAGCATTTTGACACGCTTATCAACGCGACCCCTGTGGGAATGTACCCTAAGTGCGATGCCTGCGCTGTGGGCGACGAGGTCATTGCGAGGGCGGATTTCGTGTTCGACGCGATATACAACCCGAAAGAGACTCTGCTTATTCAGAAAGCAAAGGCGCTGGGCAAGACGGCTGTGGGCGGAATGGCTATGCTGGTTTGGCAGGCGGTTTCTGCGCACGAGATATGGGACGGCGACAGCTACGCAGACGACGAGGTGCAGGCGATAATCGACGAGATGTACGAGAGAGTTGAGAGGGATTTCAAATGACAAAGACAGTATTCCTCTGCGGATTTATGGGCTGCGGAAAATCGACAGTCGGAAAGGTGGCGGCGGGTCTTTTGGGCGTGCAGTTCGTTGACCTTGACGAGCACATCGAGCAGCAGGAGAAAATGACTATCCCCGTTATCTTCAGCAAAAAGGGCGAGCAGTATTTCCGCGACTGCGAGACAGCGGCGATAAAGGAATTTGACGGCAAGGGCGCTGTGGTCGCAACGGGCGGCGGTGCGCTTTTGCGTGAGGAAAACGCCGAGGCTGCACAGAATGCGGGCGTGGTTATCTTCATTGACACGGACTTTGAGACCTGCTACGGTCGCATTAAGGACGACCCCCACAGACCTATCGCTTACAACTCCACCAAGGAGCAGTTAAAGGAGCGTTTTGACCAGCGCAGACCGCTTTACGAGGCGCATTCGCAGTTCACGATAGACGGGGCGCTTTCGCCTGCGCAGATGGCAAAGGAAATAAAAGAGATAGCGCTGAGATAAATCAGCGCCATCACATTGCACTTTATGTTGGGGGCTTTCCGGTCAAGCCCCAAATTGTTCGCAAGCGAACAATTTACCCCATTAGGGTACACATCTATGACTAAGAAATGTTATAAATAGTATTTTACATATTGACAACACAAAAAAGGAGAAACAAAAAAAATGAAAAGGATATTTTGCGCAATATTGTGCCTGACGGTGCTGCTGACAGGCTGCGGCAGCGATTCCAGCAAGCTTTCGGAGAGCCAGCTTTACGAACAGGAGTTTGATACCAGCAAGTACGACAGCCATATCACGTTTGCAGTTGACGGAACGAGCACCGAAAAGGAGCTTACCGAGGTCGCAAAGCAGCTTGAACAGCGCATTGAGAGATGCTTTGCGGAGAAAAACGACGACCACCCCAGCGTCACGCACCAGCTGCAGACAAACCACGGCGACAAGACGGTGACTATCTATTTCAACAACACGGCGGACTTATCGCAGCAGTTTATGGAGTTCACCGCTGCGCCGAACAAGGTCGAGCTGAAAAAGGGCGACAAGGCTGACGGCGAAATTATGATAGCCGCTGACGAGTTTTACGATGCTTACGCACAGCAGGACAAGGCTTCGGGAAACGGCTCGTGGAGCGTGGCGCTCAAGCTGACACAGAAAGGCAGAACAAAGTTTGAAAAGGCGCTCAAGAAGATGAACGGCAAGGGCGAGCAGGTAACGCTCTGGCTTGACGGAAAGGCGCTGGGCACTTACGCGGCGGAAAAGGCTGTCGGGTCGGGCGGTATCATCACCGTCACGGGCGGTGAGCTTATTGACAAGCAGGCTGCCTGGGAGCTTGCGTACCGTTTGCGCTCGGGTCACATCGAAAACAAGGTGACTGTCAAGGAATGCAGCGTCAAAGAGAAAACACAGGCGGCTTAACCGCGGCGGCGGGGCGCAGGACGTTAAGCTGATGACCGAGCCGAAGATGTACGGAAACGCAACTGTTACGGGCAGCTTTGACGAGAACACAGTGAAAAAGCTCGCATTCAGTCTGCGTGCGGGATATATGAAAGAAAACGTTACTGTTGATGTATGCCTGCTTGACCGAAACAGGGTATGATAAAATACAAATAAACGACCACACGCCGCTGATAATTTTTTTCCCCTTTTGTAATATTGTGCTGAAAAGTACGTCTGTTATAATATAAGCATATCAGTAACAGCACTGACCCAAGCATAAAGTTTTTTAAGGAATTACTGTTATGCTGCATTTCAAGACAATACTTTTCTCAAAAACAGGGGGACACAAAAATGAACATCAGATTTAAGGGGCTTTTAACGACCGTGCTTGCGGCGGCTATGCTTTTGGCAGGCTGCGGCGACTCGTCGAGCGGAAACGAGGAAGAATCTTACGCAAGCAAGTATGACAGCTATATCACCTACCACATCGACGATGAGATAAGTGATGAGGACTTTGAAAAGCTCGGCGGTGCTGACGGACAGCTGCTCGAACGCTTTAAGAAAAGCCTTGCCGTACGCAAATTTGAATTCGAATCATTGGAATATGCGATCCAGCCCCAACCGAAAGACAGGACGGTAAAGATCTATTTCAACAACGACCTGAATGTTACAGAGGCGGTCTTGCGTTTATCCGCAGATAAAAACCTCGTCGAGTTCCGTGAGGGAAAAAATCCCGACGGTGAGCTTATACTTGGGAACGATCAGATCGAAACCGCTGAGGCAGGAATAAGCGGGGACAAGAACGCAGAAACTGCATTCCAGGATGCTCTGGGGTTGTCCGGGTATGCTCTGGATAATTCGTCATCTGATGAATCGGGAAAAGATCGTGAAAAGGTGATGCTCAATCTGAAATTCAATGATGACGGCAGGCACAAGATCAAAGATGCCACGGAAAAGTTTGCCGGAAAAGACACAGCGATAACCATCTGGGTGGACGGCAAAGCGATTCTTTCACCGATAGTCGGAGGAGTTATTGATTCGAGTGATCTGTCGATCTCGGAACCAGATATCGACTATAATGCTGCAAAAGAGATCGCATATCAGCTCAGATCGGGATATCTCCCGTACAAAATCTCGGTCACAGAGTGCAAAGTCAGCCCTTCCAAAATATATAATACTGAAAGCTCTGATAATTCTTAAAGCACAAAAAACAGCTCCCGAATGGGAGCTGTAACTATTTATATCTGTTTTAACCGTCTGCTGAAATGAACGCCCGGAGCGATACAAGAGCCGTTGCCATTTCAAACCGATATGCGACGGACAAGCGGACCGCCGCGGCGGTTAGTTTGGAATCTTTTTGCCGGGACCGAGTTTGATAACCGCGTCCTCGATAAGTTCGAGCGCACACTCGACAATGTCGGGATCAAACTGCGTGCCTGCGTTGTTTTTAAGTTCCTGCTTTATCATATCAGGGCGCAGGTGCGAACGGTAGCATCTGTCGCTGTTCATTGCGTCAAGGGCATCTGCAACGCAGATTATCCTTGCGTAAAGCGGGATATTATCGCCTTTGAGCTTTTTCGGGTAGCCCTTGCCGTCATATCTTTCGTGGTGATAAAGCGCACCCTCGACGATGCCGGGGATAGATGTGAAATCCTGCAGCGCTTCGCCGCCATAGGTGGTATGGCTCTGCATTATCGCAAACTCCTCTGGTGTGAGCCTTGCGGGCTTGGTGAGGATATTGTCGGGGATACCTATTTTACCGCAGTCGTGCATAAGTGCGATGTAACCCAGCGTTCTGACCTCGCTTTCGTGAAGTCCCATTTTCTCGGCGAGCTTTTGCGTATAGTAGGCAACTCTCGTTGAGTGACCTTTGGTATAGCGGTCTTTTGCATCGACGAGGTTTGCAAAGGTATTCATTGCCTGAGCGATGATGTTTTCCTTGTTGCGCTCGTTCTGCTCATAGCTTGCTTCTCTTATCCTGTAAAGGATATATGCAACAACTGATGTGCACCAGACGATAAACAGCACCATTATCACCCAGAAGGTAACGTAGTGCGTGATAGGCTTATCCTTGCAGCCTGTGAACGAATACTTGTCCAGCTTCATCATGCCGTCGGTGATGATGACAGCGCCGAAGGAGATGTCCTGTCCTGCGGGGATAGGGTCTACCTTATCGCCTGCGGTGAAGATGAGCTTGCCGTCCTTGTATTCATACATACCGTTCCAGTAGCTGTCGATACGCAGCTCGTCCTTATCGGGAACGTCTATCTCTATCTTCCAGTCGATGATGTCATAGTCGGTATTGTTTCGTATCGTGGTATCGTACTGGGCGCCGTAGCTTTCGGCATCTGTGCCCTCGTTGTTGACCCAGTATTTTGAGATTATGGTGTTGATGATATAGTTGCTCGACTCCTGCGGGAGCGAGGCGTCTACGGCGGTGGTAAAGGGAGTATTTGCATCGTGGCTGACTTTCAGCGTAAGCACTGAAAATGCTATCGCGAGAGCAACGAGAGTACCGAGAATAACGAAAATACCCATATGCTTGGGCAGCTTGCGCTTTTTGTTCTTCTTTTTGTCCACGGGCAGTTCCCCCTTTCCGTAAAATGATTTGTCAAATTACATTATAGCACATACAGGCAGTCATTTTGTTATAGATTTATTAAATTAACAAAAAGAAAGACCGCCGAGAGTGACGGTCTTTGCTGAATTTGTTTATTCTGCGTCTGCTGTCTTGGTGCTTTCTGCTGCGTAGCACTCGAACACCTTTTCGGTATTTGCTTTATCCTCGGGTTTCTGCTTTGTGATAAGCGAAACTATCGGGACGATGATGAGTCCGAACAGCATTGCGAAAGCGCCTGCGTTTATGGGTGATGCAAGGCTCAGACCGCCTATTGACTGCGGCAGGTCGAGGTTGCCCCATTTGAGCGTATACAGGCACATATGAACGGTCGTGATACCCACGCCGCAGATAAAGCTGGTCATTACGGCAGCCTTGGTAACGCCCTTCCAGAACAGACCGTACATAAACGGTGCGAGGAATGCGCCTGCGAGAGCGCCCCAGGAGATAGACATCAGCGTTGAGATGACCGTCTGCGGATTTTCAAGGGTAAAGATAGCGATAACTACCGAAACGATAAGGAAAGCAGCGATGAACGCACGCATTGTTTTAAGCTCTTTTTTCTCGTCCATATCCTTTGAGAAAGGCTTAACGAGGTCTATCGTCAGCGACGAGCTTGATGTGAGCACGAGGGACGACAGCGTTGACATTGAAGCTGACAGCACCAGCACGATTACTATGCCGAACAGCAGAGTCGGGAGCTTTTCCATCATATGCGGAACGATAGCGTCAAAGCCGCCTGCGGGGTTGCCCTTGGCGTCAGCGTCCATAAACAGTTTGCCGAAGCCGCCGAGGAAGTAGCAGCCGCCTGCAACGACGAATGCGAAGATCGTTGAAACGACAGTACCAGTTCTGATGGACTTATCGTCCTTGATCGCGTAGAATTTCTGCACCATCTGCGGCAGACCCCATGTGCCGAGCGATGTAAGGATAACGACGCCCACAAGGTTTATCGGGTCAGGTCCGAACAGGGTGTTGAGGGTGCCTGTGTTGCCCTTTGAGTCGGGTGCTTCGCCCATAAGGTCGAGGGAGTTGACAAGACCGCCGTTTTCGCCGAGCACAGCGAACACTACTGCGATAATGCCGATGAGCATTATGATTCCCTGGATAAAGTCGTTGAGGGCAGTTGCCTTATAGCCGCCGAGGATAACGTAGATAGCCGTAAACACTGCCATTCCGAGAATACAATACTTATAAGGGATACCGAAGCCTTTCTCGAAAAGCCTTGAAAGACCGTTATAGACAGACGCGGTATACGGGATAAGGAACACGAAAACTATCAGCGCGGAAACTATCTTCAGCATCTTTGAGTTATAGCGCTTTTCAAAGAACTCGGGCATTGTTTTTGCCTCGATATGCTTTGTCATTATTCTTGTTCTCTTTCCGAGTATCAGCCAAGCCATAAGCGAGCCGATAACTGCATTTCCTATGCCGACCCAGGTTGCTGCGACGCCGTAGCTCCAGCCGAACTTTCCTGCGTAGCCTACGAATATTACAGCAGAAAAATAAGAGGTGCCGTAAGCGAACGCCGTGAACCACGGTCCTATGCCTCGTCCTCCCAGAACGAAATCGTTGACGCTTGCGGACTTTTTCTTATAGAACACGCCGATTCCTATCATCAGCGCAAGATAGACCACAAGAACTATCCATCTCAGTACCAAACAAAACACTCCTGTTCAACTTGCATATTTGCAGGGCTGGCGCATATCATATATCAAGCGGACAAAGCGGCGCTGATGCGCTCTTTATCGGTTTAATGCTTTTATGCTTTTGCGCTTTTACCCAATAAAGCATTTTCAAGTATACTATATTACAAAACAAAAGTCAATGCACTTTTTAGACAAATAACCCCAGCACTTTCCGTTTATTTTGCGCACAAGCCTGACTTTTTTGGCGTGCAAATCGGCGCAGATAGGCGATATTCACACAGTCCGAATAAAAAAGTAAAAAAAGTGCTTGACAAGCAGGTGCTATTGTGATATAATAGTTAAGCACCAACACAAAGGATATCGCGGGATGGAGCAGCTCGGTAGCTCGTCGGGCTCATAACCCGAAGGTCGTAGGTTCAAATCCTGCTCCCGCAACCACGCAAATACGCTGTTTGAGACAACTCAAGCGGCGTATTTTTTGTCCAAAATCGCACTTTAGGGCACTATTAGGGCACTATTTTGGGAAAACTCGCTTTCATATGGTCGGAAAGCCCTGTATATCTCCTCAGATTTTAGTTTCATATTTTCATATAGCAACAGCCGGACTTTTCAGCCCGGCTGTTGCTGTATGTACTGTTATTTAATACAAAAACCACAGATAGAATTATTGTTCTTCTTTTAATATGTAGTGCTTGATGTAGTCGATAGCGTTTTCAGCACATTCACCTACGGCATATACGCTGAACAAAGGGATAGCAAGCTGATCAAGCAGCTTTGGGCAGTACCTTGTGATATATTCGCCTATCTCATCTTCGCTGTCCTCATCCAATATCGAATAAGGGATAATCGTCGTCATTGTGAGGTCATAATAGCCGTCGACTGTCATATAAAAGCGTGGAGTAAAGGGAATATAAGGTGGGAAAACGTAAGCGTTTATGAAATTAACCAATTCGAGCAACTGCATTTTTTGGATATCTGACATTTCGCGAAGGCAGTTTGATACCTCCTCGCCATAGAAGCAGCGCGTCTCTAAAGAGCCATTGTAAAAAATAAGCTCGCCTTCTATTGTAATGGGATTATCCTTTCCGAATAAGATAACCATTTTCTGAGGCTCAGTATCGTCCTCAATGTCAATGAGTGGGTAATGCTCGACTTTTTTCTCCTGTTCTAAGAGTTCGTTCAATGCCTCAAAGGCTTCTGCTGATGTCATCATTTTTCCTGCTCCTCGCTTATAACACCCGCTGCCCTCATGGCATTGCGGCGTGCCGTACCTCTGGGGAGGCAGGCATCTGACCGCATACCCACAATATTGTAGTACGGCTGCAGAAGGGGCTTGTATTTAGTAATTGCTTCAGCCTCTGCGTTCAGGCGGTCTGCTGCATTCATTATGGGGGCGTTTCGATCCGTACTTTAATTGATGCTAATTCTGTATCTTTTAAGCCAAAGTAAAGCTCTGGATCCTGCGACAGATGCCAAGCGTGAACAATGAGCCGCTTTACTGTCCTTATGCTCTGTCCAACATACGAGCATTTGTCGTTAAGCCAAACTGAATAAACTGCAAACATACAGTCGTTGATATTGGGCAGCAGTGCATAAAGCGTAGAAATTCTGTCACGAATGTAGCTAATACCCTCAGTACTGGCAGCCCATCTCATAGCAGGCTGGAAGTGTGTCTTAAGATACTTGTCAAAACTTTTACTTTTATTTTTATTTTTGTACATTTAGGTACACTCCTTTTTTAATTAAAATTTTTAGGTCGCGCAACCCTTATGAATAGCAGCTGTTTTGCTGCTATCTATACCATACCACAAAGGAGCCTAAATGTACAGGAAGTTTTTAAAACTTCTTTTCTACTTTTTCTTTTCTTTTTCCTCGTTCTTTTTATCTTCTATTGCTTTCTGATATTTATCGAAAATTTTCTTAATGCCCTCAAATACAAGGCTTACCTTATCATCGTTTTGGTTGTGCGAGACAATACCTTTCGATGCTAATTTCTTGATTGCCGCAGCTATCTCTTTATCACCATAACCGTAGAGATGACCTTCTTCTTTCAATTTTTTGACCTTGATCTCTGCCCCGGGCGCTCCATCGGACAATAATAAGAGCAGCAGTACACGCTTGCAGTTTGTTGTTATTTCTTTATCAGAAATGCGAGTGAGCATTAGAACTAGGTCCTTCAACCTCAGTTTATCAAAAGTGATACCAAGTTCTTTCGTCATCATATTGCGATGATCTTCAGTAGGATTATACTTTTGAGTTTTATAATGAAGTGTTATACTTAAATAGCAGTCGACAAACACCCAAAAATCTGGTAGAATATAAATAATAAAACCAGAAAGGGAAAACGACTATGAAGTACAGTAAAGAATTCAAAGAAGAAGCATTAAAGC
>Ga0256405_10005796_pt1 | contig 20715 bp, 14 predicted proteins | sample RumenRJG_02DNA_FD_189096 | JGI IMG/M metagenome (GOLD analysis project Ga0256405, IMG submission 189096) | Bovine rumen microbial communities from Lethbridge, Alberta, Canada - RJG_02 | ecosystem: Host-associated > Mammals > Digestive system > Stomach > Rumen | place: Canada: Alberta... | reverse complement strand
GTGGCCTGAATTACTCCTAAACAGTCAAAGCTGTACTTATGAAACTACAGGTACACAGCATAGTTAGATTATACCCGGGAAGGAGAGTGTTATCTAATCACAATCCGGGTACGATTAGATAATACGTTATATTTATGGATGAATTATCTCAAGCAATTAAAGAAGCGATTGCTTATTTAGGTGAAAACATTTTTGCAAATTTACAATTAAAATACGAGAAATGCGAGGATATCGCCTTTTTAAGCGTTAAAAGAGAAGGAAATGACGTATTAATTAAATATGGTGAAAAAGCCTCTCTATTTCGGGGATTATCATTAATCAAAGAAAATATTAATAAAGACCACTATCACATCGAATATCATAAACACTTCCACCATAGCGGAGTGATGCATGACTGTTCCAGAAATGCCGTCTTAAATATCAAGCAAGCCAAGGAAATGGTTTTAGTGTCTTCCTTATTAGGCCTTAATCGTTTCCTTTTATATATCGAAGATATCTATGAGATGGAAGGCGAACCTTATTTCGGATATCTAAGAGGTAGATACACGAAAGCAGAAATTAAAGAACTATGTGACTACGCCTCTTTCTTCGGTGTAGAAATCGTTCCTTGTATTCAAACCTTATCCCATCTCAATCAAGCGCTGAAATGGACATGTTATGCGGATCGAAGAGAAAGTATGCAAACCCTCTTAGTAGATGATCCCATTACTTATAAATTCATTGAGAAGATGCTTAAAACCATCAAAGAGATGTTCACCACTGATGTCATTCATATCGGTATGGATGAAGCTTTTGATTTAGGTCTTGGTATCTTTACTTATCGCCATGAAGTTATCGATAAGACACAAGCCTTCTTAAGACATTTAAATAAAGTTGTTGAATTATGTAAGAAATACGAACTCAAACCGATGATGTGGGAAGATATGTTCTTCCAATTAAACGCTAAACTTAATGGTTCTTGGTACGATATCGATAAACTCAGCGATGATGTTAAAGCCTTAATCCCTGATGTCGGTCTCGTCTATTGGGACTATAACACTCCTGATGTAGCGACATACGATAAGAAATTCAAAATGAATATCGATACCGGTAAAGAAGTTATCTACGCGGGTGGAGCGATTTCCTGGATTGGATTCATTCCTAATATTTGTAAGACTCTAGATATTTCTAGAGCAGGATTAAAATCCGCGATTAAAAATGGCATTAAAGAAGTATTTGTCACTTCTTGGGGAGATGATGGAGGAGAATGCACATGCATCTCCGATTATGTCTCTATGGCGTTATATTCCACTTTTGATTTTGAAGGTAATTGTTCTAACACGAGATTATCTTCCCTCTTAAAAGCGGTCTTCAACGATTCCTTTAAAACATGGAAGCTTTTAGAAAGCCCTAATGATTTAAACGGAAAGTTATTACCATATGAAAATAATTCTTATTTTTTCTTCTTCCAAGATCCCTTGTTAGGTTTATTTGATACGAGAGTTAAAGAAGAATATTCTGCGTTATATAAAGATAAAGCAAGAGAACTTAAAAAAGCCTCGAGAAGAAGTGAGAAATTCTCCTATGTCTATTCCACTTTCTCCGCATTCTGTTCCTTCTTAGAAATCAAAGTTACTTTAGGTATTCATTTAAGAAAAGCTTATAAGGATAACGATAGAGAAAACTTAAAGAAATATCTTTTAGATATTAAGAATTCCATTAAACGATTTGAGAAGTTCGAAGAACTATATCGCTTTCAATGGTTAAAAGAAAACAAACCACAAGGTTATGAGGTGACCGATGGAAGATTTGGTTTCTTAAAGAACCGCCTCAAATATGCATATTTTATCGTCAATGAATATTTAAATAACCACGTGGAAAGAATTCCCGAATTAGAAGAAACAATTATTCCATTTGATGGCTTTAAAGATGAAAATCCGATGTGCAATCACAACTGGCAATGGAATGTCTCCACAAGCAAAGTGTAATTTATGATTTCCTCTTTGATGTTTTTGACATCATAAAATTTCTAGAATAATCGATATATGTCATCACTTCTTCATCGGATAAAGAATCATCGAGAATAATCGAAATCCATTTTTGCTTATTCATGTGATAAGAAGGGAAGATGTTTTGGTAATTGATGATTTCTTCTCTTTTATTCTCATCAATTCTCACATTGATAACATCTACGAACACATCCTTTTTATCTTTGATAAAAACAGACTTATTGATATTCATGACTAAACCATACCATTTATCATTCCCACTATAGCGGAAAACTCCATAATTTTTGATATGTGGGTCAGCGAAAGGAAAATCAGGAGATTCGTCATATCTCTTTTTTATTAACATCGCTAATCTATTAGCCTGATCAGAGATAAATATCTCTTTTTTGAAGCATTTATCTCTAATATCTAGAAGTATTTCTTGATAAGCTTCTCTAACCGCTCCGACAAAACCACCACGGAAGGATTCATTTTCGATCTGGTGATATTCTTCATCAAAAGTTTTTTCGATCACTTTGCCATCGATTTCACCGTGTTCATCAATAATGATTAACGCTTGAAATTCATCGTTCATAAAATCTTTTGTGTAAGTGTAGACATCAGAAAAACAAGTAAACCCGTAATCTAGTAATTTATCTTTGATAACTCTATATGACGAAAATAGTTCTTTATATTTCATTATTTGTCTAATTCATCTAGATAATAAGCATGGGTATTTCCGTAGCGACCGTATTTATCTTTAATGGCGATACGGAAATATTTTTCTTGTCCATTAAGGATAAATTCTGCATGAGTTAAATCTTCCCCATAGACATGATAGAAAGTGCGGTTATATCCGACCAAAATAATATCCACTACTTCAGAGCATTCTACATGAACAATCTTTTTCTCATTATCATAAGAGAGTTCTTTGATAATTGGGCCCATCGTACAGTAGAGGTTACCATTTTTCATCGCACTATAAACATGATCATAAGTGAGAGATTCCACACCGATATAAGTGATACCACCGAAGGAGCCTTCAAATGATCCTTGATAATTATGATTATCATCACCCATCGTGCAATATAATTTATGCCCGTGTCTTAACATATCGTCATAGATATTAGGGCAATATTCCGCACCGGTTTCTAATTCGGTTAAATAATTAAATATTTCTAAAGCCCATAAACCTTTGAGATTCATATAATCATCTCTAATATTTAATGACCAATTAGGATGATTTAATTGCACTAAAAAGCCCATGGAGTTCGCTCTATTAATCACTTCTTGAATGCTCTCTTGAGTGAATACTCTTTGATAATTATCACAAGGAATATCCATATGATATTTCTCTTTAAATAGTTCTTTTTGTTTATTAGAGAATGTATCTAAATTCGCTCCTGGATGGAAGAGATTATGAGGATCTTTGCTAAAGAGATTCATATGGATAGTCACCACATCTCTAAAGCCATTAGGAGAGGGGAGACTGATGGAATATTCAGTCGCGGTTATCGCCACGAAATTCTCATCCGTTAAATAAGAATTATCAAAAATCATCTCATGATCAGAAAAGGCAACGATGGAATAACCTTGTTCCATATAATGTTTTTTAATCTCAGTAGGCGTATAAAAGCCATCCGACTGATTAGTGTGACAATGGAGATTTGCCTTGCACCATTTCAAACGAGGATCGATAAGTACTTTTTTCATAAATTATTAAACTTGTTTAATTATCCTTTATCGTAAATATGATATCACTTTATAAATGCATAAATAAAAACAATATCAAAAACATCATAAAACATGTTCATTTAATACTAGACAAAAGATTATAATAAGAATTCTTTTTTAATATTGTTTAATTGTTTAATTTCACAATCAGGGAAAGAACCATCTTTATATAAAGCGCAGTTATAAGCAAAAACTCCACCATTATCGAAGACTTTTCTTAGATATTCAATAACTTCTTTATCGTCATATTTTGACTTTATTTCACCAGGTTTATCATGGACCCACAAGTCATCCATAAGGCAACAGGAGAACCACTGAGATCCACCTTCTCCAGAAAATCTTCCATTAGGAAGTCTATCATCAAGACAATATAATTCTCCCGCTTGATAATCGGATATATTTTCTAATTTAAAAGTCCAAGGTTCCGCACCATTGATATTGAAAGCGACAATCGCATCTTTATTGCCGCTTGTTAAACACTCTTTATATTTTTTAAAGTCATATCTTTCGCCACATCTATTGTTGTAATCAATAAGATAACAACCATCGATCCACCATCCAGCAATATCATCTTTATATCTATCACTTATGGCCTTAGTGATTTTATAACAATATTCAGCGTGTTGCTTTGGATCTTCATACCACATAGAAACCTTTTGCCATTCAGGATTATTAAAACCATCACCATTAAAATAAAGTATCAGTTTGATGTTATATTTCTTTAGTTCATCTATTAGTTCTCTAACTAAATCCCTTTTGCTTGTGCAATTAGGGATAATTTCATCTAATTCTTTTAAAGGGAATGGTAAAACCATATCCGCGTGAGACGTAACAAAAATAACAAATCTCGCACCGAAAGAATTTATTTGCCTAGCGAACTCTTTAACTGGGAAATTATCCACTGCTTCTTTATAAAGGCTTAATCTTTTATTGAAATCAGCGGACATCACTTCTTTATCATCTTTATATAAGGTGAAAGTTGTCCAATGGACAAATAATCCAAATTTACTTCGATAAAACCAATCAGTTTTCATAATTATATCTGTTTTCTTAATAAGAATTATTTGGGATTATTTACCTAAGAATTGTTCTAAGAATTCACCGAGCTTTTTGAAGTCTTCTTCATTGGGCCTACCTTTATTAATAAAGATCCAAGAAGCGACAGTGTGGAATTCTTGCTCGCTGACAGGGATATTATTCTTGTCACAAACCTTTTTCACCGCTTTTAATGTGGAAGCTCCACTAGCAGCGCTATTGATGTTAACTAATATACCAATATTATCTTTATTGTCTTCTAAGAACTTTTTTACTTCTTTATCGATGTCTGCCGCATACATTGCATTAACAAGAAATAATGTATCAACTTTTTCGTTTAAATTATTAGTGACATCTAAAGCTTCTACATTTAATTTTTCCGAGACGTAATCAGCAATCTTTTTCGTATTACCCTTTTTACTTTTTGTAAAATATCTAATGGCTAAAGACATAGAAAATTCCTCCACTTAAAATATATGAGATGTTCAATAATTAGGCAACATAAACGCTTTGAGTGGTTTTTCAATTATTTGTGACTTTAAGTGAGATGTGTAAATAGGCAGTGCTTTATTTATTTAAATAATATGTTAAAATACCATAGCAATTAAGTTATGAACCTATTTGTCCTTTATCTTATAGTCTTCTTAATCCCCATCGGATTAGTAAGTGCTTATATATTATTAAAAAAATTTAATAAATTGAGTGATAAAGCCTCTCAAATTATTTTTTATGTTATCTCTGGCATTTCGATGACCATCGCTTTCTTAGTCTCTTTCACCATTACCGGAAAGATGATTCCTAGTGATGGAGAAGGATGTACTAGTTTAGTTGGCATCCCTTATGGAAATAATAAAGGCCTCAACTTCTTAGCATGGTTTATCGTCTCTTTAGTGTTGCCGAGTATCTACACTATCGGGCTATCCGTATTCTATAAGAATAAATATACACAGATAATTAATAAATACTTCATCGCTCCTGCTTTATTCACTGTAGCGGTATTGTTCTTCATCTACGCGAAAGCGATGAACAATACCTACGCTTTAAATTATCAAAACATCTTAATCGCTTTAGAGATATCTTTTGGTTTAAGTGTCTCCGCTTTAATGTTTATCAGAGATTTTAAAGAGAGCAACACGAAGAACTGGAGAGAAATTGTCTATTGTGTTCTCTTCTACCTCGCAGTCTATATTTGTTCCTTACCAGTTAATACCCTCACCACTTTATTAGATAAAGATATGATGCTCTTTGGAGCTTCCGCTTTGCCACAAAGAGTGATTGATTTCTCACAGATTCATCGTGTCTTCTTATATGTCGCGATTATCGTTCCTACATGTATTTATTTTGTCCATAGAGATAAAGATGTGAACACTAAGAAAGTATTATTGCTTTCTATCTCATTAGGTGTCTTAGCTCTATTCTTCAACGAATATGGATTCTTCGATATCTTTAGTATTAATGATGGACATCTAAAGATTCATGTCACCAATCTTCCTATCCACTTATGTCATACCGCTTTATTTGTCTTACCACTTTGTATCGCTTTTAATCTTAAAAGATTATTCTATTTCACCTATTTCATTAATGTCTTTGGGGCTTTAATGGCGATGATCTGGCCTAACTGCGGTGAAAACCAACACGTCTTCTCACCTAGTATCTTCTTATTCTGGTATAACCATATCGCCGCTTATTCTATGCCCTTATTAGTGGTCGCTCTCGGAATATTTGAAAAACCAAAGATGAAACAGATGTTCTACTCATTAGCTTTCTTCGCTGGTTATATGTTCTTAATTATCATCGCTAATACATGGTTAAGTAACTATGTCGATGGCTATGATCCTAATGTTCCCGGTACAGGCACTGACTACTTATTTGTCAATGGTACTTATATCTTAGATATCCTCTCTGAAAATGCTTATAAAATGTTAAATATCAAATGGCAATGGTCATGGGGTAATTTAACATTTGTCTTATATCCTTTATATCAACCACTATTTTTTATCGGTTATACAGCGATTGCCTTCGCGATGTGGTTTGTTTATTCCTTATTTTTCAAAATCGCTGACTCACACAAAGATTTACGCAATCACCTCATAATAATGAGGAAAGAAAGAATTACCTTTAAGGAGAAAATGAAGATGGCAGAATTAGACAATGAATTTATCGATCATCAAACGGCGAATCTCAAATTCACCAATTTCTCAAAACGCTACGGAAACAGCAAAAAACTAAGTGCGAACAATGTCAATTTAGAAGTCAAAGCCGGAGAAATATTCGGTTTCTTAGGTCCTAATGGCGCGGGTAAATCCACTTGTATTAAAACCACTATCGGTATCCAACCAGTGACCGAAGGTTCTATCACTGTCTGTGGATATAATGTTTCTACCCAATCCGTAGAAAGTAAAAAATTAATCGGTTATGTTCCTGACCATTACGCTTTATATGAGAAATTAACAGGACGTGAATATATCAACTATATCGCTGACTTATATGGTGTTAGTAAAGCTGATAGAGATGCGAGAATCTCTAAATATGTCGACTTATTTGAACTCAATCAAGCTTTTGATAATAGAATGCAAACCTACTCCCATGGTATGAAACAAAAGATGACCATCATGGCCGCTTTAGTGCATAATCCCAAGGTTTGGATTTTAGATGAACCATTAACTGGTTTAGACCCACAATCTATCTACCAAGTGAAAGAAGTGATGAAAGAACATGCGAAAGCGGGCAATATCGTTTTCTTCTCCTCTCATATTATTAATGTTGTAGAGAAGTTATGTACTCGTATCGCGATTATCAAAAAAGGCCAAATCGTCTATGAGGCCGATATGAAAGAAGTAGAAAAGACTCATCCAGAAGGATTAGAAGAATTCTACATGAAGACGATTAGAGATAACGGAGATTTGGACGAATAGAGTAGTTTTATGAAGAAAGCCGCCAAGTTTTTTATAGTTCTCGGAATGGTTTTAGGATTTGAATTGGTTTTTCCAATAATCCTTGGTTTTAAAGTGCTTAAAAAATTAAACACTACCACTAATCCTAACGAATTAAGAAAATGGGGTCTAATAACTTTATTTTTGGTTTCGATAGTCGGTGGAATTCTCGTTTTGATTTTAAACAAACAGGATTTAGAAGTGGAACATGGTGTTACTTTAAAAGACAAATTTAAGAGTTTTATCACTTTAATTGTCATGCAGTTAAAGGAACAATTCTCCTTCTCTTTTAAAGCGGATAAAAAAGGTGCTTTAACAAAGTTAATCTTGTTAGGTGTCTTATTTATCGGTGTCACAGCGATCATCTATCTCGTGATCTATGTTTTAACTTTATTAGGTGTTTTAGGAACGGGTGGAATTCCTGTCGCGATGTTCGACATCTTCCTCTTCTTAATATTCATCTTAAACACCTTCTCTTGCTTACATAGAATGACCAATTCTCTATATTTCAGTAAGGATAACCAAGTCCTATTAACATACCCCGTTAATAACGGCATTATCTTCTTATCTAAGATGGTTGTCTTCTATATCCAAGAGCTCATGAAGAATGCGGTGATGATGTTACCACTACTACTAGCCTATGGTATCTCCTATTCCTTCCCGTGGTTCTATTATCCTTGGTTAATTTTCATCTTCTTTATCATTACGATGATTCCTGTAGCCTTGGGTGGAATCCTCTCTATTCCTTATATGTATATCCTGACATTTTTAAAGAAATCTCAGTATATCCAAGGTATTTTAGCGATTTTAGGCTTAACTACTCTATCGGTTTTATTATTTATCGGATTAACCAAAATCCCTGCTGATCTACAGATTGCTTCTAACTGGTCATCCCAATATTATCCCAATATCATTAATGCCTGTAATAAAGTAGAAGATTATTCTGGACCACTGTATTACTTAGCGGCGTTAATCTTTGGTTATCGTGGGCATATCTACACTCCCAGTCCGAAACAATTACCGATTGTCAATCAATATACTGCTATCATCCTTCTTATTGTAATAGCGATAATTATTATCTCTTTACTCATCTCCTACTTCTTAGCGAGGCCTTTGTTCTTCAAGATGGCTACTAAACCATTTGAATATCAAAAGAAGATTATCAATCACAACTTCAAAATAAATTTAGATAAAGAGAATATTTATGAGAGAGCTTTTAGACCTAAACTCGAATATCCTATCTCTAAGAAAGATGAAGAAGGTATCGTCAATAAATTATCCCGATTGTTACGTGTCGTAAATAAAGAAGAGAAACTCTTCTTAAGAACGAAGATTGATACGAAGAGAGTTTTAAGGTTCTTAAATAAATATGCGAAGAATTTAACATTTGAAGAAGTTAATGTGAAAGATATCCCTGATTTCGGCTATATCATTCAAATTAGAAACGGTGTTCCTTTCTTAGTGTTAGTCAAAGGTGTGAAAGGTAATGTTGCTCACTGTTATGACCCGAACCATTTAAGTGCGAAAAACCATCGTTATGGTTCCTTTATTACCACCTTCGTTAAAGAGATTCTATTAGATATCAGAACCCCCGGTATCATCGTTTCTCACTTTATGCTGTTTATTATCACTCCATTAGCAATTGCTTCTTTAAACGCCATCTTTAGAGCGATTAATGCTTCCTTTAAAGGAATGGTATTTACCGTCATGTTCAATGTTTTGATTGTTTTACTAATCACTTTAGCAAGCAATGTCTCGATGGCGAGCATCTATTCTAGAGAAGGTAATACTTCCTATATGTTAAAAGCCGCACCGGTTAATTATATGTGCTCTTTAACATCGAAATTAATAATCCGTGTCATTATTGTCACCGGTTCCTTAGTGTTGACTTCTTTTGTCTATCACTACTACTCACCTGTCACTTATCTCCGTGTCGATTTATTATTTTTCACATTCTGGTTCGTCTATTTAGGACATCTCTTATGGTCCGCAGAATTAGACTTTATGAACCCGCAAGATCGCCTTTATTCCGAGGTGGGTGTCAATGTCAATAATCCTAACGAAACCATATCCGCGATATTAACTTTTATCATTGCTCTAGCGATGATGGGATTAACATATTTCTTTGTTGACAAAGAAGTTAGTTTATCATTTATCAAATTAATGATTATCGCGGGATTATTCTTCTTATGTCGTCTCGGATTATTTATTATGAGAATATTAGGCTATGGCACATCTCGCGCGGAAAGGAGGGACAATTAATATATGAAAAAAGCTTTAATCGCGATTATTTCAGCAATCTATGTCGTCGCTATTATCATCGTGTCCTTCTTAGGAGCGAAGAGTGAAATCTCTAACCGCGTGGTCTATGCACAAGAAATTGTCTTATTAAACGAAGATGTTTTCCGCGAGAATTTACCGAAGATTGAAAACAATATCATCATCGATGTCTATAAGAGACCAGAAGAGAGTGAGATTAATCCGGAAACTGGTGTCGGTCCTTCCACTTCCACTTCTGGAGTGAAAACCCGTAATATCAACTGGAATTATAACTGGGATGAAGAAAAAGGCGCTTTCCAAAGCCAACGTGACTATGCGATATTCATCACCGATTTTAACTTCTTATATGATCAAATGGGGAAGATGCTACAAGTGAAAACGAGTATTAAACCCGATAACACTACAAAGAAAGATTTATCTTATAAATTAAGTGGTGCTGATAAAGTATTAGAAAGCGTCACTATTAATGATAACGGAGAAATCACCTTTAAGAAGAACTGGTCCAGCAGTGCTTTTACCGATTTTGATGTCTTTGTAGAAACTCAAGATTTATCCGGTGTAGAAATCGACGTTTTAATCAAAGTCAGAAAATACGAATTATAAGATTGTGACAAAACATTACTAATGTAAAGACAATAAAAACGCTTATCAAAATAAAGAAAGAGGGGATATAACAAAAAGCCTCTCTTTTCTAAATAATAGTGATGACTTATTATTAGAAATGGGGTATAGTTATAAAACTGACGACTAAATCGTTGTTAGTTTTAGGCAAAATGCCTAATTAATATAAGGAGTTAATTATGAAAAGAAACAAAATTATTCTCGGAATGACTGCCTTACTTGTCTTCACTTCTTTAGTGGGATGTAAATCCAATAATGAGGGTGGCAATAAGAGCTCTTCCGAAGTAGAAGTTATTCATGTCTCATCAGTCGCTGTTTCTCCTGCAAGAGCGTCTATCTATTTAAATGACGAACATCCTAGCATTCAACTCGAAGCTGTTGTTCTTCCCGAAAATGCGGCGAACAAGAAAGTCACTTGGACTTCTTCTGATGAAACAATCGCCACAGTTAGCGAGGAAGGTTTAGTGACTGGTTTAAAACAAGGCAAAGCCACTATTACTGCGACTAGTGAAGATGGTCAAAAAACCGGTACATCTAATATCACTGTCAAAGTTGATAGAACGCAAGATGCTACGATCGACCAATTAAACAAGCCATCATTCTATGCACGTTATGAAAGAAATACCGCTACATTAGATGATGTTAGTAGAATCTCCACTAACGCCAATCCTGACAGAACCACTTATTATCAAAACGAAGTGGGTACCAAAGACTTCTATAAAGTCGGTAATCAAAATGATTTCCGTGCGCAAGTCACTGGTAAAGTCACCGATGAAGATGGTGTTGATACCACAGTTACCAACCCCTTCACTAAGATTCAAGTAGAATTATTTGATGAAACAGAAGGAAAATATAACGTTTTAGAAGAAGAAGCGACATATGTCTCTATCTCCCCCAGCCACAACAGCTACAAATTTACCGAAGCTGCCGCTGGAAAGAGATTTAGAATCACCATCAGTGTTGATGAAACTATGTACGCACAAGTCAGTGAAGAATGTTCTGATGTCGTGATGGAACTCGAAGTCTTCGATGGCTATAACGTCTATTCTAAAGAAGAATTATCTTTATTCGATAATGAACAAAACGATATTTGGAGAGAAGTCAAAGCGGCTAACGGCATTGATAATGTCACCGCTCATGGTTTAGCTTTACATAGCAGTTTCACTATTGAAAATAGTGATATTCCATCACAACTCAAATACAGTCAAGCTGAAGTCGATGCTTGGGCGCAAGCATTCCCCAATGACCTCGCTAACTGGGTAGCAGCGAAAACCGCTAATAGACCAGAAGGCAGCGAAGAAGTCTTCGGTAAAGAAACAATCGTTGATTCCGTGAAAGACTGGTCCACATTATTCTTACGTAGAACTAGTGCCGATGAAGACTTTGCCTTCGAAGGTAACTACTTCACTCTCGATGTTAAAGGCATTAAACAAATCTACGCTTTCGGTTCTCGTGCCCTTCAAGAAGGCAACGTCTTTAGATCCTATGAACCAGAAGGTTTAATGGGCTGTAATGGCAGCCACGGTCAAATCTTCGGCCTTAATACTGACCTCGATGATTGCGGTGGCGGTGTTGTGCAAATTAGAAACATGACCGTTATCGGTAATGGTGAAAGAAGTGATAACGATAACTACTTAGGTGGTTTAATCGGATTCAAAACTAAATCAGTTGATTTATTATTCCAAAACGTCATCTCTTCTAAAACATTCATCACTTTCTTAACTGAAAACGAAGATGAAAATAATGAAGCGATTACCAAAACCACATTCGATAGATGTAAGAACTTCGATTCTTATAACTCATTACTCTATATCTATGGTTCTGATCATAACGTCATCACCAACTCCTTCATGGTCGGTGCTGGTGGCGCGGTCGCCTTATTAGATGACTACAACGCTTGCAATAAAGATGACACATATGAAAGCTATCCAAAAGTCGATTGTTATAATGTTTATTTTGAAAACTTATTAACCGGTCTTGAACCTTGGTTCAGAAGTCACCAAGCCACTGGTCTTGTCCAATTAATGCAATTATTCGGTGCTCCAGATTATTGGCTTGGTAGAAACGCGATGAAGAATGGTCAACGCAAAACCTTGTTAGCCACAAATAACGGTCAAAACTTCTTAGACTTAATCGCCATTATTATGACCACTGATGCTCCATTAGATAACGATTTATTAGTTAAAGGTCGTATGATGGAAGGTCACTTCAATATTTATAATGATCCTGCTTTAACTCAATTAGTGGCCGGATTAGATATGAGTAAGATTAAAGTCAATGGCTTTAATGATTTACAAGGTATTGCGACTGAATGGGCTCAAGGCAACCCACTACCACTTTACAGAGCAATGGGTTACTTATCGAAACAACAAGCGGTTATCGCCCAATCCTCAGCTGGTGGACATGGTATGCTCTATAGCGAAGACTATAAGAACGGTGTTATCGCTGGTTTGAACGATACCGATTATCCAGAAGCCTTAAATGGTTACAAAGTTCCAGTCGCACAAGGTGTTGAACTCACTCCATGGCCATTCTATGATGGTACTAACGAAGTCGCTTATAACTTAGGTAGAAAAGATAACATGGATGCCTTAGCCTCTGGCGAATATATGAATCTCTTCTTACAACCTGCTGCCCCAACCGATACTTCCTATATGGAATTTGTTGGTTGCTTCGCTAAGTTACACACTTTAGGTGCTTAATTTATAAAATTAAAAGAAGTCGTAATTAACTAAACGACTTCTTTTTTTATGTTTTAAATAAGTTTTATTATTCAGATTTGAATAAGCTATGGAGATTGCAATAAGCGTAAGCGGATATGACTTTTTCTCCATCTAATAAAGCAAATTCCGCTTTTGGAGCGTCATTAGGTTTTAATTGTTTTCTTTGGTTGCCTTTGTTAGTTTCTAAAGCGATCCATTCGATGTAATGAGCTTCAATCATAGGATGAGCGACACTACCGACTTCCACGACGACATGATTGCCTTCCACTTTGACGACTGGGACATGTTTTTCATGGGCACCATCAGAGGTGTTAGGAACGATTTCTTTCATCGCTTCACCACAGCATTTTGTGGGGCAAGAGGAACAATCGTTGACTAAGGCCACGATTTTTCCACAAACTTCGCATCTTAAAAATTTCATTGTTTATTTTTCCTTCTTTGTATCTATCTTAAGAAAACCATATTTATATATTTAATGCAAGCGATTTGCGTTATAAATCATTTAAGAAAGAATCCATGTGATCTTTTCTTAACTGATAAAATTCTTTGATTTTATCAATCTCACTTAATAGATATTGTTCATTATAATTTTTATTCACAAACCTTTGATAGTTCTTCACCATCGCTTTTTTGATATCTAAAACACGATTATCTAGATATTTATTTACATTATTAGGAGAGAATGTCTCGGATATATCATCTTTGATGAATGTGATAAATTTCTGCTTAAATGTGTTGTTCTCTAATAATTTAGTAAGGATTAATCCTAAGATACAACGATTATCTAAAGGACCATATTTCCAGTGATTAGTGTTGAGGAAGGGATTATGAGAAGGAGAGCATTTATAATCGAGCATATTAGAAGAATCATCCGTGTCATACATCATAAAATGCCACCTATTATCTTCTAAAGGATGATCACCACTGTTAATGCTTCTCCATAAGCGGACATTATTTCCGGGCCAATCGATATTGCCAACATATAATTCCACACCCATATAGGAGATAAATTCATCGACATCGATATATTGGTTAATAAGCTGATAATCCGCATCAGTGATGAAACTATGACTATTTAAAAATTCTTTAAATTCCTCATAAAGAGGCATTGCTTCTTTAGTTCCATCATCATATTCATCATTTTTGACAATGATAATATTGTCTTTATCAATGTTATATTTCTCTTCGATATAAGAATCGGAAAATCTCTGTTGCAAATTATAGACACCCCAATATTCTCCGTTTAAGAAGACATTAACGGGGTAGGAGTTTTGATTATCAAAAGAATATTTATCAGATAATTCTTGAATTAAAGAATCGCGACTTTTTGTGACAAAAGTATCGCGATATCCCCCACTTCTTAACATGCAGGTTTTTAATTTCTTCCCACCGAAAAATGGTTTTTCAAAGCTATTAGTCCCACTATATTCTTTTCTCGCATAGAGATTAAAAGATTTTTGATTAAAGGCGCGAGACCAACCTCCGTGAATTCTCACACCGACATCCTGATTAAAAGAATATTCTTTATTCTTATCATAATAAGTAAGATGAGCTTCTCTTTCCCATTCTTTACCATGCTGTGTGTAATTAGCCTCATGTTCTTCGGGATAGGTAGTTTCTTCTGATTCATCAAATACCTTCCCTTTGACATAAATCCCTTTTTCATAATCGAAGAGATCGTCATAATTCATTGAGAGATTAACAAGAGGCAAATCATATCCTTCTTTATTCTGATAATTAATAAAATAATTCTTTTCGATAACTTCTGTTTCTGTTCCTTCTTTATTAATCGCGATAGCTTTGATGTTATAGCATTTATCGATTTTCATCTCCGGATAATAAACATCGAGATTGGAGATATTTTGTACCATCGATATACGGTTAGAAGCACTACTATTATCTATAAGATAAATGCCATTATTATAGCGAAGAGAATCTCTTGTGGGTCTACTACCATCTAAGGTGTAATAAATCTCATAATCAGAAGATGATTGAATCTTTAAATTAATCGGAGAATCATAAAAACCACTCTCATAGGAAAATAGAGGTGTCGGGTCTTTAATATCTTCCTCCTTCTTTTGTTCAGGAACATTTTTACAAGAGGAGAGAAGAATAATGGAAATGATTGTTAATAAATATCGCTGCTTCATTAATCCCTCATATATATATCTCTAGTATAAACTTTATCTCTCACATCATCCAAATTATGGTTATATCGATTCGTGATAATTAAATCCGCTTTTTTCTTAAATATATTTATATCATTCTCACTATCAGGATAATTCTTATCATAGATAATGATATTAATACCTTTATCTAATAAGATATTCATCACATCAACACTAGAAGAAGAACGATAATTATCACTTCCTAATTTCATCGCTAAAGAATAGATTCCAATCACGATATCTTCTTTCTTCTTATGAGAAATATTAATCGCAGTGTTGATAATATCTTCTGCGATATATTCTTTTCTGGTTTTATTACTTTCCACGATAGCTTTAATTAAGTTGTTATTAGGGATATCGATAAAGCTATTTTGTAATTGTTCACTATCCTTGGGGAGACAATAACCGCCATAACCGAAGGAAGGGTTATTGTAATAATCTCCGATTCTCTCATCTCTAGACATACCTTTAATTACATCTAAAGTGTTGATATCATTCTCTTTTGCATAACTGTCTAATTCGTTAAAATAAGCCACTCTCATGGCCAAATAGGCGTTGGAAAATAATTTAACCGCTTCCGCTTCTTTCGTGCCCATAAATATCGTTTTATTCATATTTAAGGCGGATTTCTCTAGTATAGAAGCAAACTCTTTGACAATAGGAGTTAAATGATCGCTTCCGATAATAATACGAGAGGGATATAAATTATCATGCAACGCTTGTCCTTCTCTTAAGAATTCCGGAGAGAAAACAATTTGTAATTTCGGGTATTTTTGCTGCATTTCCTCACAAAAACCGATGGGAATTGTTGATTTTATAACTATTAAGGCTTTGGGATTAACTTCATTAACTAATCCGATAATAGAGATGACCGCACTGGTATCAAAACTATTTGTAAGGACATCGAAATTCGTCGGTGTAGCGATGATGATGATATCTTTATCCTTATAAGATTCTTTATCACTATAGGCTGCTTCTAGATGGAGTTTCTTATGGCTTAAATAATAAGAGATATCTTTATCCACAAAAGGAGATTTCTTCTCGTTTACTAAATTGATTTTCTCTTTGATGATGTCGGTGATAATCACATCGTGATTTTGAGAGAGAAGAACCGCTAAAGAGAGGCCAACATATCCGATACCAGCAATCGCGATATGATATCTCTTCACATGTTTATTTTGTGAACCACTTCCATAGTTTTTAATTAATTGATAAATCTGTTGATATTTAAAAGTGAAACTATAAGATAGATCATTCTCATATCTCTTATAGGTTCTTAAAGGAATCTTCGTAATCTTAGAAGCATCACTTTGTGTTAGTCCTTTAGATATTCTTAATTCTTTTAAATTCATACCTACATTATAAATAATAAAGATAAAATAAAAAAGTGCCATTTTGGCACTCTTTAATATTGGTTTAATTAATCGGCCAAGGAACCCATTGGATCCCAAGGTTTTAATTCAATTGGTTTAGAATTATAAGCTTTGAGTTCTTCTTCACTTAGATATTTTTTATCGACCACGGCTTGGAAGACAAATTGGTCAAACCAAGAAGCGGACATGAAATAAAATCCATCATTACCGCTCGAACTGCCCCAGGAATTTTCAATCTTCCATTTTGTGGGTTTCCCGTTCTTTAAAGCGACACCGGTAATACACATCGCATGGTTCATCGCACTGGCGCGATAATCTAAAGATTCACCCTTATCCATCTTGTAATCTAAATCTGTAGTTGATTTAAAGTCGAAAACGCGATCATCCCAAACACCATTATCTCTATCGCCATAGAAACCGACATCACTACCGAACCAGACGATTTGACCATCTTTTAATTGTTTAAGTATTAATTCTTTTAAACGTTTCATCTCCACATTTAAGTGAGTGACTGGTTTTCCGCCGACAACATTACCTAAATATTTAATCGTGTAAGATTTACCGAATGGTTTATCTTTGGTAGGAGCATTAATTAAACTGACATAGTCATTTAATTTATCACCGATATATTTCTCTTTAAAAGATAATGGGGTTAAATCATTAACTTTATGATACTTGCCATCTTTATCAGTGTATTCAAAATTAAATTTTTGTGGTGGTAAACCATAAGCACTGACGAGTAAGAAATAAATTTTCTTTAATAATTGTTTCTTTAATCTCTTAACTGCTTCAATACCTTTAGATTCGAATAACGCTTTAGCATCGCTAGCGAACTTTCTGATATTGAAATTAATTAATGCATTAGTATCTCTAGTAGCACTGGATGTCGCAGTTTCTGGATATGCATGTTTGGGGCATAAACCATATTTATTGACGATACTCACAAACATATCCCATTGACCACCATCGGAGATATTGTTAGTAATCATGAACGTTAATGTACGATCATCATAATCTTTATTGATTAAATCAATAATTGCTTCTAGTGTGTAATTAACTTTCTCTAAACGATCATAGAAAGCGATATAACTTTGTGATAATTCAAAGGAAGCGAGATTAAGGTCTTTCGCCATCATTTCTCTTAAGACATTTGTGGCAGCAAAGATCCAGCATCTACCTGACGCTCTTTGATTGGCTACTTTCATCGTTTTGATGTCGATATCAAAATCAAAATTGACATCTTGAATCTCATCTTTAGTGCGAGAGATAGATGACAATGAATTCTCGCTAAGAGCGTGTCTCACCACTGTGTTCTTAGGATCTTTTTGATATTCCTCTAAATCTTTGTTGAGGTTTGCTAATTTAATTTCTTCCATAAAAATAAAAATTCCTTTCGTAATTATGATGCCACAAAAGGAATTTATTAGTTAATAATAATTGTTAATTTCTCGCTAAAAGATGCCTATTTTGCTTTCTTTTTACGGATAATTAGATAAACTGCTACTCCGGAAATGGCCACTAAAGAAATGATCAAGATAACATTAATTTGGAAGCTATTATTGATGGGGATAATTCTCATGGAGTTAGCACTACTTCTGGAAATGAAGTTCTCTAAGCTATATTTATGAGCGATGAAATCATATCTCGCCATCGCTTTTTCAATATTGGTTCCCTTTGGATTAGCGGATGAAGATGTTAATAGATTCTTTTCTACACTATTATAGGAATTATATAAAGACTTAAAGTTATTCCAAGTATATCCAGCTGCATATACTGGAGCGGTATTACCAGTGGAATCGCAGGTAATATTATTTAAGAATTTATAAGAGAAGACATCTGCGGTTAAATCTTCCACATACATATAGGTACCGATACTAGAAGCGGCAAAGGCCCCAAAGGTGGTATATGTAGTGCCTGTTTTTAATCCTAAATAATATTTAGTGGTATTACCAGTATAAGTATATAAGGAATTATTTATTTCGTCATAATACCAAGGATAAGTTGGAATAGATGTGCCAATATTGAAGTTGCGGTACGTATTGCTACCAGAAGTTGCGATAATAATGGAAACATATTTCTTGGTGCCGCCATCCATGAAGTACATGCTCTTACCATCGCCATTGTTTTCAAAGTAGATATAGGCACCATTGCCATATGTAGTAGATGTCGCGCCATAATAGGAATAACTACTTGATGTATTACCATTAAAGTAATTCTTACTGGAATTAACATTCATATAATACTTATAAGCAATACCATCAACATATGGCCATCCTGTGACTGGCTGGACTGGTTCGATAACAGTAACACTAACAGTAGCTTTAACACTGCTATTCAATGTGGATGTTGCAGTGATTGTAGCACTACCAGCATTAACCGCTGTAATGGTTCCACCACTAACGGTAGCGACACTACTATTAGAAGTAGACCATGTTACTGATTTAGAAGCATTAGAAGGAACAACACTACTAACAGAAATAGAATAACTAGTTCCTTTTTCAATGGTGATTGCAGACTCACTTAAAGTAATGGATGTCGGTACGGTCGCGGTATTATAACCATTAATCGTATCGCTGCTCGGACTAGCGGAACCCGTAGGATCACTATATGACATATTGCTTTCTGGAGTTCCCCAAATGTAATCAGCCCATTCTGGGAAATCGATAAAGGGGTTACGGTTATTAGTGTAATTTACATAAAGTAAATTATTTCTATGAATTTCATACTCATCAACCGGGTCTTGTTTGTGCCATTCTAATAAATCATGAAGAATACCTAAACTAATAGGATTAGTGGCAGTCGAATCAGTATTCACTCTATCAACACTGTCATCGATAGTTAAATTAGGGTTGTCTTGATTAATGTTATTATCGTTACCAGCGATATTATTATATCGAGCGGCCATATAGAACATCGCTCTAGCGATATCGCCTTTGTCACTATCTTGTGGTTCAAAGACTGTGCCGTATCCTAAAGACCTGGATGAGCCTAAATAATTACCAAAAACATAAGAATAGGTGTTTCCACAATTTGTGGTAATACTGCCCACATAGCCATAAGCATAATTACTATGGATATTATTCACATAACCATTGCCAGACCATAGGTGCATCGGGTCACCTCTTGCGCCACCTTCACCTTCTGAAGCAAAACCTTGAGATTTCGGCCATAAATGTTCTCTATTAATGCCCCAATTGTTTTGAGTGTGATCGCCCCAAGCCTTAGCTTGATTAGTAACATTTCTATTCGTATATAAGGAATGAACATAGGGATCATTCTTCGGACTTGAATTAGAGCCATATTGATAATTGGTTATTTTATTGGTGGAACTATTATAACTTCCGTATGTAATGCGATTAGCAGGTGATAAGTCCCAATCACGGTCAGTAATCTCATACATTTGCCAAATTGCGTTACCGCTATCATAGGAATAATATTTTTGATTCTTCGATAAAATGGTTTTGAGATTCTTCAATAAGTTTTGACCCTTCTTTTCATTCGCGGACAGAGAATTTAAAGAAGAATAATAATTTCTAATTGTGGTCGCACTACAATCGTTTAAATCAATGGTAGTTGTTAATTCAGATGTCGAATAAGCTTTAGTTTCTTTAATGTCTTGATCGATAAAAATAAGAGAAAAAACGCCTACCAAAGCAGTTAATGTAACTAAAATTGCTGTTCTTTTCATATCTAAAATATAATTTTATTTTCTAATAATAGCAATAAAAAAGAATGTCGTAAGACACTCTTTTTCGGTTCTCTCAATTCTAACGGGGTGATATAAAAAACACATTCCCCGTTAAAATGTATAGATATTGAACTATTTATAAAGAAAAGACCTCTATAATGGGATTGTTGAAGTTCCAAACAAGGAGGTCTTT
>Ga0256405_10005795_pt1 | contig 20718 bp, 19 predicted proteins | sample RumenRJG_02DNA_FD_189096 | JGI IMG/M metagenome (GOLD analysis project Ga0256405, IMG submission 189096) | Bovine rumen microbial communities from Lethbridge, Alberta, Canada - RJG_02 | ecosystem: Host-associated > Mammals > Digestive system > Stomach > Rumen | place: Canada: Alberta... | reverse complement strand
TGCCGCTGACTTCTTTCAGATTCCACCTCGCGATGGACACCCTTGTCTCTCTGGCTGGACAGTTCCCACTACTAGGGTCTGTTAGGGACTCGCACCCATTAGCTGATATACATGCTAGTCAAACAAATAGACCCCGATGCCTATGTTTACTGGGCTTCGGGGAACTTTTGCATGACATTTTTAGTTTTACCGGACAGCAATAATTTACAATACCGAAGCAACGCTTGCCATGCGCCTTAAGTCTCTCGGCCAGATGCTATCGTTCGGCATGTCATCTAATATATACGGCAATCAGATGCCAATGGCTTCACATTCAATCCGGGTACGGGCGTTTATACCACAGGCCGGAGAACGTGAACGGCAATTGGGACATGAAGGGCGAGGCCAATTACAGCATTTCATTCGGCAAGGAGCAGTGCTTCAAGTTTGAGAACAAGGCGAGCGCAAGTTTCCTCCATTCGGTAGATATCGCATCGGTGGACGGCTCAACGGAAGCTATGCGAAGCAAAGTGAACACCACCATCGTCGATGACAGGGGCTCGTTCGCTTACAGCAAAAAGGAATTACGGGTGGAAGCTTTCGGCGGACTGACACTGCGCCACACCAGTTCCGCGCTCGATATGTTTGAGACGATCAACGCCTACGACTTTAACTATGGCGTGAATGCCCGCTATACCGTCCCTGTCCTCAAGCTCACTGCCGAGACCAATCTTACGATGTACAGCCGTCGCGGTTACGGCAGCAGCGAGTTCAACACCAACGACCTGAATTGGAATGCTACCTTGTCGCGCCCGCTATTGAAGGGTAAACTTGTTGTAGCTGCCGACGCTACCGATATTCTTCATAATCGCCGCAGCACCCAATACGCAGTCAATGCACAGGGCCGCATCATTACCTAGCAGCGCACCATGCCGAGCTACGCCATGCTGCGCTTGCAGTGGCGGTTCAATTATAATCCGAAAAAGAAGGAATAGAGCAGAGGGAAGCAGAACGTGCTCAGCTCCGCGCTCACTTTAGCCGGGGCGCAATATTTCGCCCGCATAGCGGAGAAGTTACAAAGCACATAATTCATGCATGACAGCTGCGATGCATAAATCATGAGGGAGGAAAAATCAGGTATTACCTATTCCATCGCCCTGTTGACAATAGTCAGGGCTTTCTTCCAGTCTGTGTCCAGACAGAACGGGGTTATCTGCTTGTCGGCATCGATGTATTTGTTGATTTTCGCTTTGTCAGTGTCGTTGAACAGCGGGCAGACAGCCGAGGCATTGACGAAAAGGAAAATCATAGACTTCTTGACGGAATCGGGCTGCCCCTCGTTGTAAATGATCTCTGTGAAATAGCGCGTCAGAAACTCGGACATGAAGTACGCCTGTATGTCCATTATCTCTTCCTTGGATAAGGAATCCGTGTCAACGGCCTTCGACTTCAGATAGTTCAGCTCGTCTATTTTGAACTGCGCTACTTGCGTCTTCATAAAGTTTTTAACGGGATCGTTTAGAGCCTTCTGCGCGCTTTCCATTACGCTGCGGAACACTTCCTGAGCATTGGCGTGAATGGCGAAGCCTGATAGTATAACGGTCAATAAGATTAATCTGCGTATCATTTTCTTGTGTCTGATTTTGTGTATATGCAACACGTATTATTGCTGAGTAGCAATTCGTGGTCTATAATTTCCGGATATTCGTTTTTATAATGGCTGACCATGAGGAGAGTCTTGTTCTCCTGACGGCAGTAAATGTCTATGATATGTCGTGCGCGGCGAAGAGCATTGCCGTCGAGACCGTGAAAGGGCTCGTCGAGAATGAGAAGGTCTGGGTTTTTGACGAAGGCACGCGCGAGCAACACAAGCCGTTGCTCGCCACTGGAGATTTGCAGGAAATTGCGCTCGGCGAGGCCATCGATGCCGAAAATGCGGAGCCAGAAAGATGTAGAGTCCATGGCGCCCTGGTCCGCAGTGCTCTTGATGATGCCGGTATCATTAGCGCCGCTGGCCACAATCCTGCGCACGGTTGTGTTCTTCTTGTAAGCCCTGTATAGCTCCGGGCTGACGTAGCCGATGCGCTTTTTGATATCCCAGATGCTCTCGCCGCTGCCGCGCTTGAAGCCGAATAGAGTAATATTCTGGGAATATGCCTGCGGGTTGTCCGCGCAAACCAAACTAAGGAGCGTTGATTTTCCGGCGCCATTTTCGCCATTTATGGCCCAATGTTCTCCTTCGTTGACTGTCCACGTAAAGTCGCGCAGTATGTGCCGGCTGCCGTAGCTTATATTTACTTTATCGCATTCTACGATTGATCCTCCCGTCTTCTCCTTGTGGGGCAGGGATAGCAGAGCTCCTTCTATTTCCTTCGGCAGGCTGTCTTCCGTCGTTTCGTCCGGGCAAAGCTCACTCTTGTCGCAATATGCGGATATGTTCATGTCGCGCATATAGATTACCTTGCGGACAAACGGGGGAATGTCCTTAAGACGGGACACTACAATAATGATGGTCGTGTCTGTAGTGTCAATGATGTTTTGCATGATGTCTGTCGTCTGTCTCCGTGCATTTTCATCGAGGCCGATATAGGGATTGTCGATGATAAGAAGAGAGGGCATGTGCAGCAGTGCCTCGGCAAATTGCATTCGCCGCAGCTCGCCGCTTGAGAGCATAATGATTTTCTTATCGAGGAGAGAGGATAGATTGAGATTCTCAACGATGGACTGTGGCAGTTTGCCGTCGGAGGCGTGCTGCTCCAATGACTCGCGGACGGTCTGCGACTCTTGCATCAATCCGTGGTTCCACCTCAGCTGATAGAAGCCGTCACTGCCATAACCATAGGCATCGCAAAAAGTAACCACCTTGATGTTACCGCTTTTATTGTCGGATGTTTCACCAAAATAATATTTCGGCTCTGTTAGGAGCATCGGATGCGCTCCTGTCAGCAGGTCAACGAGCATGGATTTGCCGGAGGCATTGTCGCCGAATATGGCTGTCGGTTCTCCTTTGCGTATCTTTATGTTGAGAGGCTCTCTGAGCCGGTAAGCCGGCATCCTCGCAACGCCATTGGTAATCTCTATAATATTTTTATCGTTCATAACTTCTCACATGCCTGGTTTCAATCTCTCAGGATTGTTCTTGATAAAATCACTCCACGATGAACCATGCCTGGAAACGTGGATATGCGAACCCGCCATCGAAGAGCTGACGTACCGAACCTTGCTGGCGTAAAATTCCAAATAATGGCAATATGCAGCAGCCAGAGCGTCTGTAGAATCCAGATAGGGGAGTAGCGTCTTGTCGTCTATGCGCAGGTAGCGTTGCAACATGGCTTTTACCTGTTCCTTTGAGGCCTGCCCATTGCCGGTGATGGCCATTTTAATCTTTAGAGGGGCATATTCGTGTATCGGAACGTCGCGATTTATAGCCGCAGCTATGGCCACGCCCTGCGCTCTGCCAAGCTTCAGCATGCTCTGTGGATTCTTGCCGTAAAATTGCGACTCTATACTCATTTCGTCGGGCTTGAAACTTTCGAGTAGGGAATTTGTGCGTTCGTATATTCGCCCGAGCTTCAGGTATATGTCCTTCACTTTGCGCAGGTCGATGACTCCCATGGCAATCATTCTGACTTGCCTGCCGTTTACTCCCAGAACGCCATACCCCATGATGTTAGTGCCGGGGTCTATGCCTATTATTATTCTCTCGTTGGTTGTATTAACGCAATTCATAGTCATATTCCTCTAAGAGCTTCGAGCCATCATTGTCTGTCCCTCTAAGAATAATTCCTACAAGGACAGACTGAGGAAACGTGTATTAATAGGCAGAGGAGAATTCTTCCAAAAAGCGGACGTCGTTTTCAGAGAACAGGCGCAGGTCGTCTACTTTGTACTTCAAATTGGCAATTCTCTCGATGCCCATACCAAAGGCGTAGCCGGTATATTTGGAAGAATCTATGCCATTGGCATCGAGAACGGCAGGATCTACCATACCGCAGCCGAGTATTTCTACCCATCCCGTATGTTTGCAGAAAGAGCATCCCTTACCACCACAGATGTCACAATTTATGTCCATCTCGGCAGAAGGCTCTGTGAAGGGAAAGTAAGAGGGGCGGAGGCGTATCTTGGTGTCAGGACCGAACATCTCGCGCGAGAAAGTCAGCAATACTTGCTTCAAATCGGCGAAAGAGACTTTCTCGTCTACGTAGAGCCCTTCCACCTGATGGAAGAAACAGTGTGCGCGGGCAGAAATGGCTTCATTGCGATAAACTCTGCCCGGGCATATTACACGGATAGGAGGCTTGGACACTTCCATCACACGACTTTGTACAGAGCTTGTATGAGTGCGTAGCAGAATATTAGGATTCTCCACGAAGAAAGTGTCCTGCATGTCTCTGGCAGGGTGGTCAGCGGGAAAATTCATAGAGGAGAACACATGCCAGTCATCCTCTACTTCCGGACCGTCTGCCAGCACGAAGCCCATGCGGCCGAAGATATTTATGATCTGGTTTTTCACTAGGGATAACGGGTGTCTTGTGCCCAGCTTTACAGGGGAGGCCGTGCGCGTAAGGTCTATGTCAGCGTTAACGTCCTTAGAAGTAGATATACTGTTGCGAAGGGCATTGATTTTATCTGTAGCAGCTTTCTTCAACTCGTTCAACTTGATGCCGTACTCGCGTTTCTTATCAGCCTCTACATTTCTGAATTCGCTCATGAGCTTACTAATTTCACCCTTGCGACTCAGATATTTTATGCGAAGGTTCTCTATCTCCTTTTCATCATGCGCTTCGAGATGCTTGATGTCATTCAGTACGTTTTGTATATCTTTTATGTTCATCCCAGATTTCTGTTTGTTAGTTTCAAATGCAAAGTTACGACATTTCTTTGTAGCGAGAGCTGTGGTGATAATTAAATTCAGTAATTTTGTGCCCAGCACATTCATTGATATGAGGAATTTATACATTTTCTTATTTATTCTGAATCTCTTGTTGATATCTTGCAACAAGAGCAAGACTCCAGCTGTTGTAGAAAGCGAGGCGCAGGAAGACTCTATCAGAGCCAATGCGGATACTATAGGTATTGACTCTAATGAGGTTGCTCCTCCTAAAGCAGTGGACGAACTATTTGCTGATTTCATATTTTCTTATTCCACCAATAAAAGCTTTCAGTACCGCCGTACAGATTTCCCGCTTAAAGAATATCGAAACGGTAGACTTTTTAATAGAATAAACAGGATAGACTGGAAGTTTGATAAGATTTATTACACCCACAGCCTTCACATCATCATCCTAGATAGCGAGAAGACGCTTAACAATATTATTGGAGTTAAAACTGACACAGTGAAAGCTGACAGGCTTTTGTTTAAGCAGAAATCCTGCAAGCAATACGTCTTTGCCAAGGAGCAGGGTGTCTGGCGTCTGGCTTATATCAACATCATGCGCCTTTCTGCTCACAGCGATGCCGGCTTCCTGAGCTTTTACCAGAAGTTTGCGACCGATACAACTTTTCAAATGCGTCATTTGTCTGAAAGTATTGATTTCACTACTTATGATGCAGACAACCATTATAAGAAGCTTGATGGCATAATAGACAACAGCCAATGGGAGGCATTCCGCCCAGAATTGCCGGCGAACGATGTGTTTTGTCTGGACTATGGCTTGCCTTTGACCTCAAAGAATACTCGCATCGTATCGGTAAGAGGGAACTCAAACGGCATGTCCAGTATGTTCAAGTTTCGTCTGATCAAGGGAGTTTGGAAGCTTGTGAAATTTGAAAACTAGGCAGTATTTATGAAGAGCTTCGACAATTATTCGCTTTTGCGCCACAACACATTTGCCATAAATGTGAAGAGCAGGCATTATGTAGAATACGACAATATCAAAGATCTTCATGAATTGCTGCATGACCTTGCGCAGGAGCAAAAACTATTCATCGGCCGCGGCAGTAATCTTCTTTTTGAAGGAGACTTTGATGGATGCGTCGTACATTCTAATATTAATGACATAGCAGTAGAGAAGTCGGATGCTAATCATGTCTGGCTGAGGGCAGGCGCAGGCGTTCACTGGGACAGCTTTGTCGCTTATTGCGTAGACCATGGCTTCTACGGAGCAGAAAACCTTTCGCTTATTCCAGGTGAGGTCGGTGCCGCAGCCGCACAGAATATCGGCGCTTATGGCGCAGAAGCATCGCAGATAATCGAAGCAGTCGAGTGTGTTGATACCATGGATAATAGCGAGGACATGGTAGATGTTGCGCATTGCGACTATTCTTATCGCCACAGTCTTTTCCGCACTCATCCGGGACGCTATGCTATTCATCACGTAGTATTCCGGCTTTCCCGGACATTCTCGCCGAATCTTTCTTACAGTGCTCTTCGCTCACAGTTTGGAGACAAAAATGGATACACTGCCGCAGATATTCGCCGATATGTGATACAACTGCGGGAAAACAAGCTGCCTGATCCACGCCGGGTGGGCAATGCGGGGTCCTTCTTTATGAATCCTTTGGTGGGTGAAGCCGATGTACTGAGGGTGACTGGCATCACGCCGGGAATACCTTATTTCCCGGGAAAAGAGGAAGGGACGTACAAGCTCCCGGCTGCGGCATTGATAGAAAATTGCGGCTGGCGCGGCAAACGTATTGGCAATGTCGGTGTCTGGGACACGCAGCCGCTGGTGCTTGTAAACTACGGGGGAGCCACAGGGGCAGAAGTAGCGGATCTTGCAACGCGTGTCGCAAAAAGTGTGAGCGATAAATATGGCATTACGCTGACACCGGAAGTACAATATATCAAATAGAAGAGTGGCGTATGTCCTATCAGTCAATGGTTATCACTTTCCTCGGAACCGGCACTTCATGCGGCGTGCCGCAGCTGGGATGTGTTTGCTCTGTGTGCCGTTCTTCCGATCCGCGGGACAGACGGATGAGGAGCTCGGTGCTGGTAGAAACAAAAGGCAAACGCATACTGATAGACTGCGGTCCGGATTTTTATTTTCAGATGCTTCATCGTCCGTTCCAGAGCTTTGATGCCGTGTTACTAACGCATAGTCATTATGATCATACCGGAGGACTAGACGATCTTCGCCCTTTTTCCAAGCTTCAGACTGTTGACGTCTACGCCGATGCCGATACGGCGAAGAAAATACTGATGCGCGATGCTTACTGTTTCTCGGATACTATGAAATACAGGCTTCCACATCTGTCGATGAATGAGATAAAAGCTCACCAAACTTTCTTCATCGGTGACGTAAAGATTACTCCCATAGAGGTTATACACGGCAAAACTCCAATTCTCGGGTACAGGATAGATGATTTTGTCTATATAACGGACATGAAAACGGCTGCGGAGAGCGAGATAGATTATATAAAAGGCGCCAGACTACTTGTGCTGAATGCTCTGCGCTTTAAGCCGCATCCCACACACCAGTCCCTCGATGAGGCTATTGTCTTTGCCAATAAGACTGGCGTCAGTCCCGTTTACTTTACCCACATGAGCCACGAGATAGGCCTCCATGAAGAGACGTCCAAAGGATTACCGCCCGGAATGTTTCTGGCTTATGACGGACTTACCCTGAAGATTTGATATTTCCCCGCAGTTCAATTTGTCTTACCTTCCTTCTTAAACATGAAAACACAATATTTTATCCTTCCGAAGTTTCGCTTTCTAAATGAGACCCTGACTGCTGTATGCCTGAGCTTCCTGCTCCTAACTCCGTATCAGACATCTCTTGCCGACGATGTTTTAGTAAAAGATCCCGGGATAAAGAAGTGTACATGGGACGATTTTGTAGAGAATTACTTCAGCGATCTCAGTGATAATGACCAATCATCTGACTACTACGTAGAGAAACTTGAAGAGCTGCATGACATCTATAACGATCCTATCGACATCAATGCCGCCACGCGTGAGCAGCTTCTGGAATTGCCTTTTCTGACATCTGCCAATGCAGACTCGATAATAAGCTATATAAACAGGTATAAGCCGATAGTATCCTACGGTGAACTGGCGTTAATCCCAGGGCTGGACTATCAGACGCGTTATTACCTTACTGCTTTTATAAAATGTGCTTCTACTATCGAGACCAAGCCGACTCTCAGGCAGATGCTGACACAAGGTAAGAACAAGATTACGGCTGATTATAAAATCCCCTTCAACAAAGCTCTGGGCTATCACAAAGAGAAGTCTCTGCCTGACTCTAAACGATATCTTGGCGACAGGTATCATGCAGGTCTGAAGTATGAATACAATTTCCATCATCAGCTTCGCTTCGGCTTGTCGGCAGAGAAGGATGCCGGCGAACCGTTTGCCAGCAAAGGCAATGACCTTGTGGATTCTTATTCCTTTTTCCTGAATTTTCAACCACAGGAACGCAATTTTTCCGTTATCCTCGGAGACTATCGCGTACATTTCGGCTACGGCCTGCTCGTTGGCAATACGTTCCTCAGGAGCAAGAAATTCTATCTGGAGGGTGTTGATGACAGGACACTTATTAAGCCGCATGCCTCCTATTCCGAGCGCGACTACTTCCGCGGTGCGGCAGGTCGCGTATACGCAGGCCGCTTTCTTCTTACCGGCTTCTGCTCTTATAAAAACGATGATGCCACAGTCAATGACAGTAATCGGGTTACGGCGATATACACCAATGGCTATCACCGCACGCCTTCGGAGATGCGCAGGCGCAGCAAACTTAAGGACTTTACTACAGGAGCGGACATTACCTACAATGGTGATAATTTCAATGTTGGTATGGCCGGCTATTACCTCCATTACACGCGCCCGTTGGCTCCGCTTGCCCGGCTTTACAACCGCTATGCAATGCGTGGCAGTGATTTCGGCGGTGCAAGTCTCCACTATATGTTGTCAAAGGGCAAGTTCAACAGCAAGGGAGAGCTGGCCATGTCTGACAATAATGCCATAGCCTTTCTCAACACTGCACGATTTACTATTAGCAACATGCTAAGGCTGACCGGGATCGTCAGAAGCTATTCCAAAAAATACAACGCAACCTATGCTCAGAGTTTTCGCAGCAGTAGCAGGACAAACAACGAGCAGGGAGTTATGATCGGCGCAAACGGCGACTTTGGCTATCATGTGTCCTATTACTCCTACGTAGATCTGTATCGGCGTCCGTGGGCTACTTACAACTTTCCCGTGGCCTCAGATTTTGCAGAGCTTTACTTTTATGGCGAGCTGCACAATCAGGATCGCGACCGGCTCGTCTCTGCACAATTAAAGGTCACGCACAAGACGAGTGAGGAGAGCGTATTAAAAGACAGTCTGTCGCAGACGCGCAGTTCGCTTAAAATAAGAGGAGTATATACGTTTGGGAAAGTAACGTTGAATACTATTGCATCCTATTCTCTTTATGACAGGCACGACAAAACCACACGGGGATACAGCATAAGTCAGATCTTTGCTTACGCGGCGGCCGACCGGTTCAAGGCAAGGATTTCGTGCTCCTATTTTAATACCAACGACTACAACACCCGTATATACACTTACGACGGAGCCGCCAATAATATGTACGACAGCTATGTCTCGCTCTATGGAAAAGGTATTCGGACTTCTGCAGTCCTTTCCTGTACACCGGTGGGCAGATTTAAGCTATATGCCAAATATGGCCTGACTCACTATTTTGACAGAGACGAAGTAGGCACGGGGCCGCAGCTTATCAAGTCATCAACAGTCAGCAGTCTCACCTTGTCAGCCGCGATTGTATTTTAGTTCTTAAGGCGCTCAGAAATGCGTATGATGATTCTAATGCCCGGAGGCAGGTTCTATCCCGGAAAGCTGACAGACCGAGAGAGGAATCAGGTCTATTATATGTTATCCAAAAGACTGATATACAGTGTTTAATTACCTCCGGAAAAACAGCGCATAGCAAACAACGGGGATTGCACGGGAGCTGATTTTGTTTTCATCTGCATGAGAATTTTTTGGTTCATCCGCATGAGAATTCTCTCTCATGTTTTGTAAAATTCCGTGCATGCAGAAAGCCTTTCCCGATGTGCAGAAACAGCATTCCTCGCGATGCGAGTTATTAATCTTCCAAACATTCTTGTGCGAGCATGAACTGGCCCGATGAAGAAATGATGTTGATTATTACTGTCAGGTAAACTTTTGGGGACGGGAAAAATTATCTCACAATTTGATTTACCCTCTGCATGGCATATCCTTACGTATATACACGCCTCCGGGAATGCCTTCTGGGCGTCAGAGGCAGCCCACGTAAACTATCTTTTACGCTAAAAGATGAATATTCCCTTCCCGGAACACTCTTTTCCATATACTCCATAAACCTTCCCGCTTATTCGAAAAATTACAAGGCACTTGAGAAAAACTACATTTGTGAAAGTTCTTCTCTTCTCAAATGTAATTTTGCTCATTTGCGTGGTGCTGTCTTTTAATTAGTTATACGCATCTATAAATGGACCAGAGAATGTGGGCAGTATGTTTACCGGACAGTAATAAATGTTGAACGGTATTCTGAGAGGTGCAATCCGCCCGGCGTTTAGGATAATCTGGTTTTATTGGACAGCACATGACAAATTATCTGAGTCTTATCAGTAGACTTATTCTCGTATTAAGTCGTGATACGATGAGTTTATGAGACCGTATGTAAAATCGGAATATTTGTGCCGTTAATTTGAATGGAAAGATAGTAGCCAATCGGGAAATTGTAAGTAAATTTGCCAATAACTTAATAACACGCTATAAGCATCATGGACGGATCGGATAGTCTGGTAATAATACCTACATATAACGAGAAAGAAAATATAGACGCCGTGATTCACGCTGTCATGAACCTCGGACCGCATAAATTCGACATATTGGTTATTGACGACGGCTCTCCTGACGGGACGGCAGCGATAGTCAAGGATCTGATGAAAGATGAATTCAACGGCAGGCTTAATATTATTGAGCGAAGTGGAAAGTTAGGCCTCGGTACCGCATATATCGCCGGTTTCAAATGGGCGCTACAGCATAAATACGACTATATCTTCGAGATGGATGCCGATTTCAGCCATGCTCCCTCCGATTTGCCCCGTCTTTACGCCGCTTGTGCCGAGAGGGGCGCTGATGTGGCCGTCGGTTCCAGATATGTCAGCGGCGTAAACGTCGTGAACTGGCCCATGGGGCGCGTGTTGATGAGCTACTTTGCCTCAAAGTACGTCAGAGCTGTGACAGGCGTGAAGATACACGACACTACTGCGGGCTTTGTGTGCTGGACACGGCATACTCTGGAGGCTATAGACCTGAATAATATCCGCTTCAAGGGCTACGCTTTTCAGATAGAGATGAAATACACGGCCTATCAGCTCGGTTTTAAGATAGAGGAGGTCCCTGTAGTATTTGTAAACAGGCGTCTGGGCGAAAGCAAGATGAATAGTTCTATCTTTGGCGAAGCTGTGTTCGGAGTCCTGCGGTTGCGTCTGGACAGAATGAGAGGCAAATTTAAGCACGCTTATAGAGGCAACAGGGGATGAGAACTATTCTCAAAGGCGGCACTATTGTAGACGGAGACAGTAAGGAAAAGGCCGATCTGGTAATCGAAGACTCCCGGATAGCAGGAATTGAGGAGTCTGCTTCCACCGCCGGAGCTGGAGTGGTTGATATCTCGGGCTGCTATGTCATGCCCGGCATAATAGACACCCATGTTCACTTCCGCGAGCCCGGCAATACTGCGGCGGCAGATATATATTCGGAGAGCAGGGCTGCGGCTTGCGGCGGCGTTACGTCGTTTTTTGACATGCCCAACAATAATCCTCCTGCCGTATCTGCCGATGCTCTTGACTTTAAGCGTTCCATTGCGGCGCGGGACAGCATGGTGAATTATAGCTTCTATCTCGGTGCTACAAACAGTAATATAGATGAGATAAATAACGCCGATGCGCACCGAGTGTGCGGCGTTAAAGTGTTTATGGGCTCATCAACGGGCGGCATGCTTGTGGACAAAGCTGCGGCGTTGCACAGCATATTTAGTAGCAGCAGAATCCCGATCGTGACCCATTGCGAAGATATGGACATTATTAATGCCAATGCCGCGGCTGCGAGGCAAAAATACGGCGATGACCCGGACGTACGGATGCATACGGTCATCCGCTCGGCAGAGGCCTGCTATGCTTCTAGCAGTATGGCTGTTAAAATGGCCGAAGATACCGGCGCCGACCTGCATGTGGCGCATATCTCAACTGCAAAGGAGCTGGATCTCTTCTCTTCGCAAAATAATAAGATAACGGCAGAGGTGTGCATTCCGCATCTTGTGTTCTGTGACGCAGATTACTCCTCAAAAGGGGCACTGATAAAATGCAATCCATCCGTCAAAAGCGCGGAGGATAGGGAGACTTTGAGGAAAAATCTCAGTCGCGAAGGCAAGATATATACAGTAAGCACAGACCATGCCCCCCACCTGCCGGAGAAGAAGCGGGGTGGTGCATTCCGGGCCGCAAGCGGTATGCCATCGGTACAGTTTTCGCTAATCAACACGCTCAAGCTCGTTGACGAAGGTTATATCGATCTGGAGGACGTGGCAAGACTTATGGCCAACAATCCCGCACGGCGCTTCAATGTCAGCAGAAGGGGCTTTATCCGTGACGGATACTATGCCGACCTTACGGTGTTCCGTCCTTGCGCGCAATATATGCTCTCAGCAAGAGACGTCGTAAGCAAATGCGGCTGGACTCCCTATGCCGGCATGAAATATGACTGGAGAGTAGAGCATACCTTTATAAATGGTGTGGAGGTTTATTCTTCCAAGCGCGGCCTTTCTCCAGAGTCCTGCGGACAGGAAATATTGTTTGACAGATGATAGAGTCATTGCGCTTCAGAACCTCAGAGATAGCGGAGTACATCAGCTGGAGCTACTTCTTTTACGCCTGGGGGGTCCCTCCAAGATATTCACAAGTGGCCAAAGTGCACGGTTGCCAGAGTTGTATCACAGGATGGATTAACCAGTTTGAGACGGAGGAGGAAAGAGCACGTGCACGAGAGGCTGTCAAACTGTATAACGATGCCAGAAAGATTATCGCTGACGTCGATGGCAAATATGATTTCCGTTGTCGGTTTGCCATTCTGGATGCCGTAAGCAAGGACGATGATATATATGTGTACGGCGAGGATGGAATCAGAGTGTGCATTCCTTGTCTCCGCCAGCAATACAATCCCGAGCCAAACGGAATGTGCCTCTGTCTGGCCGACTATATAAGGCCGGAGAGCATGGGTGGGCGCGACAGAATAGGAGTGTTCGTGGCGTCGAACGATGGAGAGATGGAGCAACAGGGCGGCGATGACGGTTATGTTCATCTTCTTTATCAGACATTATCTGACAGGCTCTGCGAGGCCGGTACAGAGTGGGCTCATGCGCTTATCAGGCGTAAGTACTGGGGCTATGCCCCGGATGAGAAATGCAGCGTTGATGATATGATAGTAGGCAAGTATCGCGGCATACGTCCGGCCATCGGCTATCCATCGATGCCGGACCAGAGCATTATATTTATCTTAGACAAGCTGATAGATTTCTCACAAATAGGAGTGCAGGTGACGGAGATAGGCGCAATGAAGCCGCATTCTTCTACTTGTGGCCTTATGTTCGCCCATCCTCGTGCACACTATTTCAATGTCGGTAAGATAGGAATGGATCAGGCTGAGGATTATATAAAGCGCCGCGGTCTCCCGAAGGAAGTGATGCAGAAATATCTCAGGCAAAACATTGTGATATAAGATGGTTCTGCGTATTTGCTTTATTCTGCTACTGTTTGCGGTAGCACCAGCCTTTGTCATTTACATAAACAGGATACAATTTGTCAAGTCGCGCTTCCTGAGGACAGTCTTCCTGCTGCCGAATGTGATACTAATTGTTCTTGCGGCTTTCTTTGGCACAACCGATGAAGCTATCTATAAATACGCCACAGCGATAACACTATTCCTTATAGCGTTTATCCTTATCTGTATACCCGAATTCTTTTATGCGCTCATGCTCTGCCTCACAAATCTCTTCGCGCATACCAGGCGGGGACGGCATCGTGGTAATGTGATAGGCTATACGTTGGAAGTCTTGTCCACTTGCATTATCCTTTACGGGATGTTGACCTGCTTTGTGCCGCCCAAGGTAAGAGTGCATACTTTTTTCTCCCCTGACTTGCCGCGCACCTTCGACGGATACAAAATCGTGCATGTCACGGACCTGCATCTGGGCACATTTAAGCTATTTCCGCCGGCTCTGAACAATGTGGTAAAGGTAATAAACAATCAAAAAGGAGACTTGATAGCCTTTACAGGTGATCTCGTAAACTTTGACAGCGAAGAGATTGCCTCTTTCAGAGATGCACTCAAGGCCATGAAGGCAAAGGACGGCGTTGTTTCCGTGCTTGGCAATCATGATTATCTGATGTACACGCGTTATGCCGGAGATAAAGGCAATCAAAGACATATCGATGCTCTGAAGGCAGAAGAAAGGAATGCGGGATGGAAATTGCTATGTAATGAGAATATCATTGTTCATCGCGGTAATGACAGCATAGCAATAGCTGGTACGGAGAACGATGCCAAAAAGAAGCCCTATCCTATGCGCGGCGACCTCAGGAAAGCGCTCTCGGGTGCAGAAGGGTGCAGGTTTAAAGTTCTGCTGACCCATGACCCGAGCCATTGGAAGGACAAAGTTATACCAAAGACTGACATACAGCTAACTCTCGCAGGACACACACATGCCGGGCAGGTAAAAATATTCGGCCGCTCTGTGGCGGAACTGTCATACAACGAATGGAACGGTATGTATTACCATGGCGCAAACCGCGCCATTCTGGTCAGCTCTGGCATAGGGGAGGCAATGCTGCCTTTCCGCCTTGGCGTACGACCCGCGATAGACGTTATTATATTGAAATGCAACAAATAAAACTTTTAGCAATATGAGAATCATTTATTACCTATATCAGTTGTGCATCGCGCTTCCGCTTTTCATTGTCCTGACTATTCTGACTTCCATTGTGACAATCATCGGATGCATGACAGGCAATGGGAATTTCTGGGGTTACTGGCCGGGGAAAATATGGTCCATGGTAACACTGGCCTTGTTCCTAATCCCGGTTAAAGTGTATGGCAGAGAAAACCTGCAGAAGGGGCAGAGCTATGTCTTTGTCGCAAATCATCAGGGTGCTATAGATATTTATTTAATCTACGGTCATCTGTTCAGAAATTTCAAATGGATGCTGAAAGCCGGCCTTCGTAAAATACCATTCGTAGGACTTGCCTGCAAGAAAGCTGGATTCATCTTTATTGATCACACAAGCCCATCCAACATCAAGGCATCAATGGTAGAGGCAGAAAAGACCCTTCGTGACGGCATGTCGCTTGTCGTTTTTCCTGAGGGACGCAGGACCTTTACGGGAAAAGTCGGACCATTTAAGCGCGGTGCTTTTATGATAGCCGACGAGTTGCAGTTGCCCGTTGTGCCTATCACAATTAACGGGAGCTATGATATTCTTCCACGGCAGAGAGGTATGGTTAATTTCCTGCGTCGTCATCAGCTGACGATGACTATTCATGAGCCGATAATGCCAGAGGGAAAGGGTAATGACAATATCAATGCTACAATGCAGAGGGCTCGCGAGGAAATAATAAAGAGCTTGAAATGACACTCGATATCTTTCTGCGGATTTTTGTTGCCTTAATTTTAGGCGGACTGATAGGCCTTGAACGCGAATATCGTTCCAAAGAGGCTGGTTTCCGGACACACTTCCTCGTAGCGCTCGGCAGTGCTTTGTTCACCATACTATCGCAATACGGATTTAAATACGGATTAGGAGACTCGTCCCGTGTAGCAGCGCAGATTGTTTCAGGCATTGGTTTCCTCGGTGCCGGTACTATTATCTTCCAGCGCAATTTTATACGCGGACTTACTACGGCTGCCGGCCTTTGGGTGACGGCTGCTGTAGGTATGGCATGCGGTTGCGGCATGTATATATTGGCCGGCGTTTCGACGCTGCTGGTACTGATAGGCCTGGAGCTCCTGAGCAGAATTGTGCCTCCGCTATCGACCAACAGGCTTCATATCTCCTACGAGTCGGATAAAGAGAAGGCCGCGCGCGACGCGTCACTGCAGATAAAGCGCATATGCAAGGAAGTATATACGTACAATATAAGCAGAGAAGCGGCAGGAAGCGGAGAGAAGGTAAAGGTAGATATGGATGTTAAGGTAAAGGGCGCTGATCCTGTGGGACGTATTGTGGAATATCTGAAGGACTTCCAAAACGTCGGACTACGCAGAATGGAGTAATCCAGCCTTTACTGTCCGGTAAACTTTTGGGGAGTGAAAATAATTCTCGTGGGACAAGAACAAATTCTCATGGAAGGAGAAAATATTCCCCTGGGAGAAGACAAAATTCTACTACGAGATAAAAAAATTTATCTCGTAGTAGACGACTCGTTATCTCGCAGATAAAAAATTTTATCTCGCAGTAGAATTTGCCCTTCTGCGAGAAGCTGATTTTTATGTATTTACGCAGGCTCCGGGAATGCCTTATGGGCGTCAGAGGTTATCCAAGAAATGTACCTTTGAACGCGTAAACGATGAATATTCCCATTCCCCGAATACTCATTTCCGCACATCCCATAAACCCTTTCGCACAGCATAGAAACTACATAGGACCTGAGGGAAACTACATTTGAGACGTTTTAAAACATCTCAAATGTAGTTTTGCCCTTCTAAGGGGCACTGTCTGTCAATTAGTTATCCGTGCCCATAAATGGCTTAGAAAAGGGCGCACTACGTTTACCGGACAGTAAGATTTCTTAATTCACCCTTATTACTTTGTCTGCGTATTTCATTACCGCGTCGCGATGCGTAATGAAAAGTATTGTTTTGTCGCGTATTTCAGCCTTGATATTTTTTATGATTAGCTCCTCTGTTCCATGGTCAAGGGCTGAAGTAGCTTCGTCAAACAGAAGCACAGGAGCCTTGGAAAGCAACGCCCTTGCGATACAGAACCTTTGAGCCTGCCCCTGCGAAAAGCCCCGGCCGTTTTCGCCGCACATCGTATCCAATCCTTCTTTATGTTTCATTATGAAGTCTGCGCACGAGAGTGATAGTACCCTTTTCATTTCATAATCAGTCGCCTGAGGATTGGAGAGCCGGAGATTGTCTCTGAGCGACATGCTGAACAATGAGTTTCCCTGAGGGACATATGCAAACGCACTTCTTGTATTAATGCCCACGCGTTCTTTCCTGCCGTCGATAAAAAGGAATATCTCCCCCTCGTCGGGCTCGATATAAGACAGAAGGAGACGTATCAGCGTGGTCTTCCCTGCGCCGGTAGTTCCTATGATAGCGTTGAAGGACTTCGGGGCAAACTCGCAATTGAAGTGGTCAAGTATCTTCCTGCCTCCTTGGGTATAGCTGTAGCTGAGGTCGCGGCAGATGATGCCCGGAGCCGTGGTCAGACTTATCGCGGACGGCCCGATGACATGTTCCTGCTTTATAGAACTAATCTCGTTCAGCCGCTCGCAGGAGGTATAGAATTCGGCGAAGTCGGATATCGAGCTTATCAATGTGCGCGAAGGCCCCTGTATCTGCCCGACGAGCTGTACAAACGCGATGAGCGTACCATAGGTAATACTGCTGCTTTCGAGGCCGAACACGCCCCAGACGAAGACAAAAAGGTAGCATGCCGCAAACCCGACATTCAGAATAGTGGAGGAGAGCACTGTATAGCTGAGACGCCTGCGTACGTTGTCCTCCTGCAGGCCGAATATATGGGAGTAATAGCGCATGAAGAGCCTGTTGCCGGCAAGCGCTTTGAGGACGCTGATGTTTTGCAGGCCTTCCTGAAGCGCTGCCTGAAGCATACTGCCGCCTTCCTTAATTTTTGCCGAGAAGGCGCGTATTTTCAGGAAATGGAACTTGCTTATAAAGACGCCGACTACCATTATTATAGCAAGGACAATGGCTATCTTGTACGACAGAATAATGAGAAAAATGTACGCGCCCAGAAGCTGCAACAGTACAAGCAATATTGTGGGGATTGTACTGCTGACAAAGGAAATTATCTCCGCTCCGTCTTCCTCCAATCTGCGTGTAATGTCGCCGGTGTGGTATTTGTTGATTTCGGGCCACCGGGCGTACACTGCCTTCTCGAAAAGACGCTCCTGCAGCCGGCGGTTCATGCGGAAACTAGTCATCGTGCGGAGCCGCCGGCTGACTGCCGAGATGAGGGCCTGTATCGCTATTGTCAGCGCCAGCCCGGCAAGGGCAGCTACGATTACGTTGTGATTCTTGTCGCCCGTGGCGGAGTCTATGGCAATCTTGGTAAGCCAGACGAACACGAAATTCAGACCCACAATTGCCCATCCGAGCACAACACACAATATGAGCTTCAGCTTGTAGTCCTTGATAACTGCTGCTATCCAGGGTAAAATGACGGAAAGTTTGTATTCTCTGCCCTTAAAATTCATTCTCTTTCTGTAGATCTCCGTCCCACATAAGTTTTTCTCTCAGTGTGTCGTAGAAAGTCTTGGGCCCGGTGTGAATGGTGCGCACCGAGTATGGGGCGCGGCGGATAGTAAGCGTATTTTCGTCGGTCATCTGCAAGCTACGTCCGTCAATAGAAACGAGGAAATGCTTTGTCCGGCTGATGACACGCAACTTTATCTCAATATCGTCCCTCAGTACGACGGGTCGGATGCTAAGGCTATGAGGCGCTACGGCGGCCGCTACGATGGCGTGCAACGACGGGGTCAGCACAGGTCCGCCGGCTGAGAGCGCATAGCCTGTGGAACCAGTCGGCGTGGCAATTATCAATCCATCGGCCGAGTATGTCGTGAGGTATTCCCCTCCGGCACTCATGCGTATCTTGATCATGGACGACAGGTCGTGCTTCAGTACGGCGATCTCATTCAGCGCGTAAGGGCATTCTATCCTGTTTTGCTCCTCATCATCGGTAACGAGCTCAAGTACGCTCCTTGTCACTATCTTATAGTTGCCGTCGCGAACATCTTTGAGTACGGTATGGATATCCTCCGGATTGACTTCGGACATAAAGCCGAGGTGACCAAAATTAATACCCAGAATAGGAATGTTTTTAGGTCCGACAAACATGGCTGTACGAAGGAATGTGCCATCTCCTCCCAGGCTTATGGCAAAGTCGGCTTCGAAATCTCTGCCCACAAATGCGTCTTCCTCAGGAATGGCGTCCATAAAAACATTCTGGCTTTGTCGCAAACCTTCCTCGACGATTATATTGTAGCCCAATTTGCGAAGGCCGGAAATGACTTCCCCCGCATATTTGCTTTTTTTTGTCTGGTACATATTACCAAACAGCGCAACTGTTTCTCTTTTATCTCTCATATGAAGATTCAAGCATTATCCCCATAGCAACATTTTTGCTATTTTTGCTTTGAGACTTATTGCAAATATACAAAAATATCCATATCACACAGAATTATGACCAGATTAAGCGTAAATATCAATAAAATAGCCACTCTCCGCAATGCGCGGGGAGGAAATGTTCCCGATGTTGAAAAGGCAGCCGTCTATTGCGAGCTCTGGGGCGCTCAGGGCATAACCATCCATCCCCGTCCTGACGAACGTCACATACGCCGCAGTGATGTGTATGCCCTCAAAGATATCGTTACCACAGAATTGAATATCGAGGGCTATCCCGACGAGGACTTCATCAAACTCGTGCTGGACGTGAAACCGGCGCAGGTTACGCTCGTCCCCGACAAGCCAGATCAGCTCACATCGGACCACGGATGGGATACTAAAAGGTGCCAGCAAACGCTCACGGAGATTGTGGGGTGCTTTAATGACGCGGGCATCAGAACCTCAATTTTTATTGACCCAGATAAAGAAATGATAGATTATGCCGTGCTTTGCAGTACGCAGAGAGTAGAACTCTACACCGGTCCATATGCCGCGGCCTACCGTCAGGACAGAGAGAAGGCAATTGCTCCTTTCAGAGAGGCGGCCAAATATGCCCACGTCAAAGGCCTTGGCATAAATGCCGGTCACGACTTAAGTCTGGAAAATCTCCACTTCTTCCACAATCAGATCCCTGAGACAGCAGAGGTAAGCATAGGCCATGCGCTCATCAGCGAAGCTCTCTACATGGGCTTAAGGGACACTATCGCCAAGTTCCTCGAGAGCCTGAAATAATAAGGACGTCGAAGAGCAGGGTAGTGGCCTCCTCATTAAAAAGAGTCGTTCTTATTTAGGAAATCGGAATATTGTCTGATAAACAAAATTCGGGGCTGACAGAGCTCCGTGGAATACGCCGGGAGGAATGCCGCACTCTGTTTTCGTTACAAGCGGAACATATCCCGCACATGTCTAAACGCATACAGATGAATTAATCGTCTTTCAGAATATGCCGTTGCCGCTTGTAAGCAACACTCCAAGGCACACTAAAAAGTTCTCGTGAGACGAATGAGATTTCTAATGCGAACAGAATAAATTCTCATGCGGACGAAAATAAATTCTCGTGTGACGAGAAATAATCCTCATGGGAGAAGAAAAAATTCACGTGGGAGAAGGGAAAATTCTAGTAACTACTCAGATCCCCTCTGTTATGTAGAGAATCTGTTGATCATCGGCGGTTATAAAGACGATTTTAATGGGCTCCGAGACTCTCTCATTTATGCTTAGAAAATCTCGGATAAATTATTGTATTTCAATAAAATAAATGCCGTTTTTGTTTGGTTGTTTGAATTGTTTTTTGTATCTTTGTGTCTATGAAAGAGCAAGATGCAGA
>Ga0256405_10005794_pt1 | contig 20729 bp, 13 predicted proteins | sample RumenRJG_02DNA_FD_189096 | JGI IMG/M metagenome (GOLD analysis project Ga0256405, IMG submission 189096) | Bovine rumen microbial communities from Lethbridge, Alberta, Canada - RJG_02 | ecosystem: Host-associated > Mammals > Digestive system > Stomach > Rumen | place: Canada: Alberta... | reverse complement strand
AAATATTCCTCTTATAACCGCAGAGTGGCGGATCAACGGTAAGACCAATCCCAGCTACAATGATGTGGCTGCTTACGTGACCTACGGCACCGACCGGGCCAATGCCTATAAGATCCTGGAGGAAACGCTGAACCTGAAGGACATCCGGATCTACGATACGGTGGAGGACGCGGAAGGAAAGAAGCGCCGTGTCCTGAACAAGAAGGAAACGACTCTTGCCCAGCAGAAGCAGCAGGCCATCAAGGATGCCTTCCGGGACTGGGTGTGGAAAGATCCGCAGCGCCGGGAGCAGTTGGTACAGAAATATAATGAGCTTTTCAATTCCACCCGTCCCCGCGAATACGATGGATCTCACATCCATTTCGTGGGAATGAACCCGGATATCAAACTCCGGGAGCATCAGCTGGGCGCGATCGCGCATGTGCTTTATGGCGGGAATACCCTGCTGGCCCATGAGGTCGGCGCAGGCAAAACCTTTGAGATGGCGGCCTCCGCTATGGAGAGCAAACGTCTGGGCTTATCACAGAAAGCGCTCTTTGTGGTGCCGAACCATCTGACACTCCAGTGGGCGAATGAATTCCTGCGTCTCTATCCCAGTGCCAAGCTGCTGGTAGCCAGCAAGCGTGATTTCGAGACCAAAAACCGGAAGAAGTTCTGTGCCCGGATAGCCACCGGCGATTATGACGCCGTGATCATCGGACACTCGCAGTTTGAGAAAATCCCGATTTCCGCACAGCGGCAGGAACGGCTTCTCCGGGAACAGATCGATGAGATCACGGAAGCCATCAGTGAATTGAAATACAGTCACGGAGAGAGCTTTTCCATCAAGCAGATGGAGAAAACCAGAAAGTCTCTGCAGACCAGGCTCGACAAGCTCCTGAATGAGGGAAAGAAGGATGATGTGATCACCTTTGAGCAGCTGGGCGTTGACCGGCTGTATGTGGATGAAAGCCACGCCTTCAAAAACCTGTTTCTTTACACGAAGATGCGGAACGTGGCAGGTCTGTCCACCTCAGAGGCACAGAAATCTTCGGATATGTTTATGAAATGCCGGTATATGGATGAGATCACCGGCGGCCGGGGTGTTGTGTTCGCTACCGGCACACCGGTCAGCAATTCCATGACGGAGCTTTACACGGTCATGCGTTATCTCCAGTACGGGACGCTGCAGCAGAAAGGGCTTTCTCATTTTGACTGCTGGGCTTCCACCTTCGGAGAAACGACCACGGCCATTGAACTGGCTCCGGAAGGGACCGGCTATCGTGCCAGGACACGCTTTGCCAAGTTCTTTAACCTGCCGGAACTTATGTCCATGTTCAAGGAAGTGGCGGATATCAAGACCAGCGATCAGCTGGATCTGCCGGTTCCTGACGCAAAGTTTGAAACGGTAGTGGTGCAGCCGTCCGAGATCCAGAAGGATATGGTGGCTTCGCTTTCCGAGCGGGCGGCCAGGGTGCACAGCGGCAGCGTGGATCCGTCCGTAGACAACATGCTGAAGATCACCTCCGACGGCAGGAAGATCGGCCTCGACCAGAGACTCATGAACCCGCTTCTCCCGGATGATCCGGGCAGCAAGCTCAACGCCTGTGTGAACAATGTGCTCAAGATCTGGGAAGACGGAAAAGACCGGAAGCTGACACAGCTGGTGTTCTGCGATCTTTCCACACCGAAAAATGACGGAACATTCAACGTCTATGACGATATCAAGAGTAAACTGATGGCATCCGGTGTCCCGGCAGCAGAGATTGCATTTATCCATGATGCCGACACAGAGGCAAAGAAGAAAGAGCTGTTTGTCAAGGTCCGCACCGGGCAGGTGCGCGTGCTTCTTGGCAGCACTCAGAAGATGGGAGCCGGTACGAATGTGCAGGACCGCCTGATCGCTGTCCACCATCTGGATGTGGGATGGCGTCCTGCAGATATGACCCAGAGGAACGGACGCATCATCCGGCAGGGAAATCAGAATCCGGAAGTCAAAGTATTTCAATATGTGACGGAGGGAACCTTCGACGCTTACCTCTATCAGACACTGGAGAATAAGCAGAAATTCATCAGCCAGATCATGACCAGCAAATCGCCGGTACGTTCCTGTGACGATGTGGATGAGCAGGCCCTTTCCTACGCGGAGATCAAAGCGCTGTGCGCGGGCAATCCGCTGATCCGGGAAAAGATGGATCTGGATGTGGACGTGGCAAGACTGAAAGTGCTGAAAGCAGACCACCAGAGCAAGCAGTACCGGCTGGAGGATAAGCTGCTGAAATATTTCCCAGCAGAGATCGAACGGAACAAGGGGTATATCGCAGGGTTCCAGAGGGATCTGAAAACCGTGGAAGCACATCCACTGCCAAAAGAGGATTTTGTCGGGATGGAAGTGAAGGGCAGGAAATTTACGGACAAAGAAGCGGCAGGAGAGGCAATCCTTGCCGCCTGCAAAGAATATAAAGGCAGTGATGCAGCTGTTCCCATCGGCAGCTACCGGGGCTTTACCATGGAACTCACCTATGACAGCTTCCGGAAGGATTTCGAAATCATCCTGAAGGGCAGTATGAGTCACCGGACCACCCTGGGGACGGATGCCAGGGGAAATATCACTCGCCTGGATAACTGCCTTGCGGCCATGCCGGACCGGATGCAGAAAGTGCAGGATACACTGGACAATCTGTATCAGCAGCAGGCGGCGGCAAAGGAAGAATCCGGAAAGCCCTTCCCGCAGGAAGAGGAGCTCAGGGAAAAGAGCGCCAGACTCGCAGAGCTGGATGCAGCCCTGAATATGGATGAGCGGGATGTGCCGGTTGCCGGAGAAGATCTTTCTGATGTAGCGGAAGTCGCAGAGACCAAAGCAGTCTACGGGAAGCCCTCGGTGCTGGCGCAGCTGAAAGAGAAGATGGAGCAGGCCGCCGGAGAGCCTCATCATAACAGGCCCAGAGAGGCGGTGGCTCTGTGATGGAGAAAAGAGATGAGATCCTGATCCTCCGGGTATCCCCCTCCGACAAGGAACGGATCCGGATGAAGATGGAGGAACTTGGCATTTCGAACATGAGCGCCTATATCCGCAAGATGGCACTGGACGGGTACTGCGTGAACCTGGATCTTACCGATGTGAAGGAACTGGTACACCTGCTCCGCCAGTGCAGCAATAACCTGAACCAGTATGTGAAGAAAGCGCATCAGACCGGGAGCATCTATGAAGAAGATGTCCGGGACCTGAAAGAGAGATTTGATGAGTTCTGGAGAATCGGGAAAGAGCTGTTGACAAAGCTCTCCACGATCTGGTGACCGGCGGCGACATCGTTGCCGGTTTCACCATGTAAGACTACAATGAAGCCAGAAGGAGGAAACGGCGATGAGAGTGATACGGAAATTTGCAAAAATCATGATACTTCCCCTGATGCTGCTGATCGGCATCCTACACTTTGTACTGAATACGGCAACGAAGCTTTCCAGCTATCTGATCGGGCCGCTGATGCTCCTGATCTTCGGATGCGGCGTATACACGGTTGTGAAACAGCTGTGGAGCCAGACCTTTCTCCTTGCACTGATGGAGGGAGCCTGCTTCCTGGTCCTGTTCGGCGCAAGCTTTGTGATCGTCACACTGGAAAGCTGGAATCGCCATCTGGCAGTGTTCCTGCACTCCTGAAAACTGTGAAGAGAAGCAAATGATATACCGGCGGTTCTGTGGAGATCTTTTCTGCAGGGCTGCCGGCCTTTTTTATAAACGAGAAAGGGCGGTGAGAGGATGGCGGCGACCAGGCTGATCGCAATGCATGTGAATAAAGGGAAGACGCTGGCGCAGTGTCTGGAGGCCAGGACGGATTACGCGCAGAACCCGGAAAAGACGGAAAAAGGAAATCTGGTCACTGCCTATGAATGCGATCCCATGACCTGTGACGAAGAGTTCCTGCTTTCCAAACGGCAGTACCGGCAGTTTACAGGACGTGATCAGAGGGGGGATGTGATCGCCTATCAGATCCGGCAGTCCTTCAAACCCGGAGAGATCACTGCCGAGGAAGCAAACCGTGTCGGCTATGAGCTGGCCCTGGCATTTACCAAAGGCAGACACGCCTTCATCGTTGCCACGCATACCGACCGGGCCCATATTCATAATCATATCATTTTCAATTCCACTTCCCTGGACTGCAGGAGGAAGTTCCGGGATTTCCATCGTTCCAATATGGCCCTGCAGAAGGTCAGCGACCGGATCTGCCTGGAGCACGGATTGTCCGTCATTGAACCGAAGCCGTACCATGAGCGGGTGAAGCGGACAGATTATCCGAAGCAGCCAAAACTGCGAGATCATATCTGCGACGAGATCGACAGGATCCTCTCCGGAAAGCCGAAGGACTTTGAAGATTTCCTCCATCGGCTGGAGCTGGCGGGGTATGAGATCAAGCGGGGAAAACAGATTTCGGTAAAGGGAGCCGGACAGAAACGGTTCATCCGGCTGCGGTCTCTGGGAGAAGGGTATACGGAAAACGATATTCGTGACCGGATTGCCGGGAGGGTGATCCATACCAGAAGCCGGAGCAGTCAGGCTCATGAGAAGCCCCGCTTCAATCTGCTGATCGACATCCAGCAGCGGATGCAGCAGGGGAAGGGAGCCGGTTATGAACGCTGGGCGAAGGTTTATAACCTGAAGCAGATGTCGGAGACCTTCCTGTTTATGCGGGAGAAGCACATCGAGAGTTTTGAAGATCTGTATGAGAAGACCGATGCGGCTGTTGTTCGTTTCAATGACTTAAGCAGCAGGATCAAAGCTGCGGAATCGCAGATGGCCGCGAACCTGGCTCTGCAAAAACACATCCAGAACTATGCAAAGACCAGGGATGTTTACGAAGCCTACCGGAAGTCCGGCTACAGTAAAAAGTTCTTTGAAGAGCACCGGGCAGAGATTACGCTTCACAAGGCGGCGAAGGAAGCCTTCAACGCATCCGGAGGAACCAAGCTGCCGTCGATCAAAGAGCTCCGGCAGGAATATGCACAGCTGATCGTTCAGAAAAAGGAAGCATACAAAGGGTATCGGGAAGCAAAACGGGAAATGCAGGAGCTGCTGAAGGCCAGACAGAACGTGGAGCAGTTCTACGGCGATGACCTGAAAAAAGCGCGGGAAGCTGCCAGACAGCAGCGGAAAGAATTGTAACAGTAGTGATGAGAAGGGCAGGGCAGAAATGGATGGGTTCCGGATCTGCCTTGCCCTGCCTTTTTTGTTGTATGTGATTGTGACCAGCGGAGTGAAACGACGCTCAGCCTGACAACGAAGTTGGCAATCATACGGGGATTGGGGATGTCCCCAACAAGCCGGTTCCGTCAAATCAGGCCGGAGGCCTGGTTTGTCGGAACGGAGTATCTGTATATACAGATGCCCAGCTTGCGAGTTTGTGATACCAATGAAAAGTCGCCCATGGCTTACAGATAGGCAGCAGATCGGCATATTGCCATGTGGTAAATCAAGGGAAAACTGCTAAAGATAATGCTTTCACTGGATTTAGTCTTGTGAATAGTGCTTTTGTATGGTAAACTTAAGCAGTATGTAGCCAATCTTAGCTCACGCATCGGAAAGAGAGGTCGGATGTATGGCGATCAGCTATAAAAAATTGTGGAAGCTTCTAATCGATAAAGACATGAAAAAGAAAGACCTGCAGAAACTGGCGGGTATAAGTTCGACTTCTATTACGAAGCTGGGAAAGAATGAGAATGTAAATACAGAGATCATCGAAAAAATCTGTACTGCCTTACAGTGCGATGTAAGCGACATTATGGAGATGGTCGATGAGCCCAAAGCAGACAAATGGGGGGAAAAATGGGAACGATTATCAAAGCGCGGGATCTTCCTGCCTTTGAACGTGCTGGCGTGACTCGACCGATCATTTATTGCCTGAAGGACTCAGTATTGGAGGAGCAAGCCGTCTCGATCAATGTCGAAATGGCAAAGGCTTTGTCTACTGTGAAGCCCAATCGTAGGACTATGCGCATGGAGCAGTGCTTTCAACGGGTGATAGAGGCTCTACCGGGTGAGGCTGTAATCAAGGACTTCGACGTCATGTTCAATCCGGACTATTCAGTGGATGTCCTTCGGATTATGTGTTCTGCGGCAAGAACTAAGTCTTTTCGCGTGCTCTGGCCGGGTAGATGTGAAGATGGCCGACTGATATATGCGGAGGAAGGATACCGCGATCATAAGGTTTTTGAGATAAGCAAATACGACGTGACTGTCGTCGTTTAGGAGGAAGCAAGATGAAGTATTCAGAACTGATTAGCTTTAAGCCGATTGAATCGACGATTCAGCTGTTGGAGACCGCCGAGAAGTCTGCTGCGCGGGATGCCGTCAGCACGTATGTCATGTCCGACACTATGGCCGAGGGAATGCAGGCACCGGTGATCGATCAGCTTCAAATGGAAGACGTAGTAGATAACAAGGCCATTATGGTGGTCGGTAACTTTGGTACCGGTAAATCTCACCTTATGTCTGTGATCGCTGCGGTTGCCACTGATGAGGACAATCTTCAATACCTGCAGAATAAGAACTTCGCCCACAGCATGGAAATCATTGCCGGGAAGTTTGAAGTTCTCCGCATGAAGGTGGATGGCCTGACCATGCCTCTGCGGGAAATCATCATGGGTGAAATTGAAGACGATTTCGCCAGACGTGGCATCGACTATGAGGTTCCTGATCTTGGCAGTGTCCGTGACAATTCCCGTATCATCAAGGAGGCTATGACGAAGTTTCAGGAGATGTACCCGGAGAAGGGATATCTCATCGTCATCGACGAGCTCCTGTCCTACCTGACCTCTCGCGATGAGCGCCAGATCGTTTTGGACCTTGCTTTCCTTCAATCTATGGCGGAAATGTGCTCTAAGTCCCGGCTGCGCGTGATCTGTGGTGTGCAGGAGAAGGTCTTTGATAATCCGCGCTTTAGTTTTGTCAGCGAGACACTGAAGAAGGTTGGTGACCGGTTTACGCAGATCATCATCACCAAGGAAGCCACCGCTTATGTTGTTTCCGAGCGTATCCTGAAAAAGACGCCTGAGCAAAAGGCGCTCATCCGAAAGCATCTGGAGAAATTCACGAATCTCTATACAGGCATGTCCTCGCGGTTGGAAGAGTTCGTGGATTTGTTCCCGATCCATCCTTCCTACATCGATGTGTTCAACCGGATTTATCTGATTGAAAACCGACACATTCTGAAAAATATATCGACCTGTATCAGGAAGATTTTTGATACCAACGTGCCGGAGGACGCGCCGGGTATTGTTTCCTTCGACGATTACTGGCCCGCCATTAAATCCAATGGCCTGCTGAAGAGCGATGTTACCATCAGCCGTGTGGTGAATGCCAGCCAGCAGCTGGAGGATATCATCAACCGTGCTTTCCCGAAACCGGCATATAAACCGCTGGCGATTCAGATTATTTATGCTCTGAGTGTCCACCGTCTGACCACCAACGGCCTCGATGTGCAGTTTGGTATGACTGCAGAAAACCTGAAGGATGATCTGTGCTTGTATCTTCCTATGCCTGAGCAGGATGCAGACTTCCTGCTTGGCACAGTGAATGCCACTCTGAAGTCCATTATGACCACGGTTTCAGGTCAGTTCATTATCTTCAATGACGCCAATAATCAGTACTACATCGACGTCGACAAGATCGTGGATTACGATGAGAAGATCAAGCAGAAGGCCTCGGTGATGGCGGAGTCAGAACTAAACAGCTATTTCTACAAAGTGGTTTATTCCTGCCTTGAATGGGATGCAAAGCAATACGTGACCAATTTTGAAATCTACGAGTATGACTTGAACTGGGAATCTCACAACATCTTCCGGGAAGGCTATCTTTTCATGGGACTTCCGGGAGAGCGGAGCACAGCTCAGCCGGAGCGTGATTTCTATATCCACATTATGCCGCCCTATGGATCTGGAGAGCCAAATATCCAGAATCTTCCTGACGAGGTCTACTTGTTCTTCCGTGGCAATGATGAGTTCAAGGAGATGCTCCGCCTATATGCTGCGGCCTCCAGTCTCGCCCAGATCAGTGAAGGCAAGGATAGAGACGCATATTCCAACAAGGCCGCAGTACATCGCAAGAAGTTGGTGAAGTTCCTCAGTGAGAACAAGAATACCTGCTTCAATGTAACCTATGACCATCACATGCGTCAGATGATCGAAGTTCTGAAGGGCAAGTACAATCGCGACATGACCTTTAAGGACACCATCGATCTGGCGGCATCCATCGTGCTTGATAATTATTTCAATACGAAATATCCAGAGTTCCCTGTGTTCCGCACGAGGCTCACACGGAAGAACAGAGCCGATGCCGCTCGTGCAGCATTTGACTATTTTGCCGGGAGGAAAAACCAGCAGGCTGCGGCCATGCTGCAGAGCTTTGGTGTGCTGGATGGCGAGAAGATAAAACCAGAGGGTTCCAAATACGCTCTGTACTATATCGACAAGATCAGGCAACTGCCTCCGCAGGGGGTGCTGAATTTTTCCGATCTGTTCGATACCGACCTGTATGAGAGCTTCGACAAGAAGTTCCAGATTAGCAACATGTACACACCGATCATTTTCCTGTCGCTGGTGTACGCGGGCTATGCGGTGATCACCCTGAAAAACGGCACCACGATTACGGCATCCAATCTGGATCAGGTACCGAAGATCGGCGTGATGGATCTTTATGAATTCAAGTATCTGTCCAGACCGGCGCAGATAGCAATGGCGGAGCTGAAGCATCTGTTTGATGTGCTTGGTCTCAATCCTGTGCTGCTGGACAATCCGAACGAGCGCGACAAGGCCGTGACTGACCTCTTAACGAAGGCCAAGGAGCTGAGCAATAGCTCTGTGCTTGCGGCCAGAAAGCTGACAGACGGGTTCGAGCTCTGGGGAGAGCCGCTCGTGAATGCGATGGATATGGCTCGTATGAAGAAGGCCTGCGAATCTGTCCGTGACGAATTTAGTAACTATGGAGCCAAGTTCAACACACCGGCGAAACTGAATAACTTTACCCACTCGATGGAAGAAGTGGATGGGTTGGCGGATCAGATTAAGCTGATGGAGATCATCATGCTCTACGCCGATTTCAAGGCTGAATGTGCGTCCATCGTGGGGTATATCTCCAACATCGAGTACATCGACCTTGGTGCGTCTTTCAAGTCTGAGATCGATCAGGCAAAGACTGCGTTTCGGGAGAGTCGCGACAACATTATGGACGGCACACCGGCAGACGTCGCTGCCCAGCAGGTAGAAGCTGTACTCTCCAAGGTGAAGGACAAGTACATCGGCATCTACTTTGACGAGCATAAGAAAAAACGTCTTGATATCACCGATGCCAAACGGCGAGGTCAGATTCAGGAGAGTGCAGCACTGGCAAAGCTGAAGAAGCTGCGCGGCATTGAAATCGTGTCCTCGGCAAAGCTCTCCGCCATTGAGCAGGATATTTCCAGCCTGACAGTCTGCTATGAGCTGACACCGGAAGAGTTGAAGACCACGCATATTTGTCCACATTGCCGTTACCAGCTTGGCGACCACGCCAAGAACGTGTATGGCCAGTTGGATAACATCGAGAACCGGATCGATGATTTGGTAGCGGAGTGGACAAAGACGCTGCTGGATACCATTTCTGATCCCATCGTGGCCAGCCAGAAGAAATACTTGACTGCGGATCAGAAAAAGGCCATCGAGGACTTTGAGAGCTCCGGAGAGTTGCCAAAGCGCGTGGATGACTTCTTTGTAAAAGCCATCACAGCTCTTCTGCAGGGCTTTGAACCGGTGGTTATCGATACGGAGGATTTGTTGCAGAAACTGGAGGAACTGCCGCCTCTGGACGAGACTTCCTTTGCTGCAAAGATCAAGGACATTCTTGGAGCTTATACCAAAGGAAAGGATACCAGCAAGCTCCGCATCGTCGTTAAGCGGAAAGATAGTGAGGTGTAAGTCATGGAACGTAGAAAGCTGACCAAAGAAGATATCGATAAGGTCCGAGGCATCGAAGGCTTCCCCATCGGTACCGACGAGGACATTATTGCGCTTTCAGATGCGCCGTTCTATACGGCGTGTCCGAATCCATTTATTGAGGAATTTATTCGAGAGTACGGTACTCCTTATGATGAAGCAACGGATGATTATCATCGAGAGCCTTTTGCTGCAGATGTGAGTGCAGGAAAAGCTGATCCAATTTATATGGCACACACATACCATACCAAGGTGCCACATAAAGCTATAATGCAGTATATTTTGCATTACACCAATCCAGGTGATATTGTCATGGATGGTTTTTGTGGAACAGGTATGACTGGGGTGGCAGCACAGGCGTGTGAAGTAGCAGATCCAGAAATAGCCGCAAAGCTCAAAGAAGCAAAGGTTGAATTTAGTTGGGGAGCAAGAAAAGCAATCCTAACAGACTTGTCTCCTGCAGCAACCTTTATAGCATCAAATTATAATGTGGCGATTGATCCTCAGAAGTTTAATGATACTATTGAGCACATCTTAAAAGATGTAGAGAAAGAAACTGCATGGATGTATCAAACACGGCATACAGCTAGACAAGGCGAGCTGTTTGAGTCATACGGGGTCATTAATTACACAATATGGTCAGATGTTTTTATTTGTCCGCATTGCGGAAAGGAGTTTAATTATTGGGATGTTGCGGTGGACGAGAATGGTAACATGCGTTCTGAAATGCATTGTCCTCACTGTCGTGCGGAGATCAAAAAATCCAAATGTGCACGTGCGCAGGAGATTTATTACAATTCCACGACAGGTACAACAGCAACATTTGCAAAGCAAGTCCCTGTGCTAATCAATTATGTTTATGGTGGTAAAAAGTTTGAGAAAAAACCTGACGTTGAGGATTTAGCCTTAATAGAAAAAATTAAAACTGAATCAACAGGGAAGTATTGGTATCCCGAGGATAAGGTGCCTGACGGGATTAAAACAGCTGATCCTATTAGCATGGGAATAACAAATGTAAATCTGTTTTATACAAGCAGGAATCTTTACGTTATTTCTGCAATTTGGGATGCAGCTGCGAAAACAGAATTTCAAAATCAAATTAGATTTTGCATTACATCTGTCTTGATTAAGACTGCATCAAAACTTCATAACATTGGATTAAAGAATGGAAAGATAAATCTCGCAGGGGCAATGCCTAATGCCCTGTTTATTCCGAGCATGTTGGCTGAAAGAAATATAATCACATTAGTGCGAGGAAAAGTGAAAGATATCATTCCCGTGTATGCCATGAAAAAGGATATAGGGAACACTATAATTAGCACAGGTTCATCAACTGATTTGTCCAAGGTTCCGGATAATTCTATAGATTACATATTTGTTGATCCTCCTTTTGGAGACAATTTGATGTACTCTGAACTAAGTTTTATCTGGGAAGCATGGCTCAAAGTAGTAACGAACAACAAGGCAGAAGCAATTATGAATAAGGCTCAGAAAAAAGGGGTTGCAGAGTACCAAGAGCTATTCAAAAAATGCTTCAGCGAATTCTACCGTTGCATAAAACCTGGAAGATGGATTACGGTTGAATTTCACAATAGTAAAAACAGCGTATGGATGGCTATTAATGAGGCTATTCAAAGTGCTGGCTTTGTTGTTTCGCTCGTAAAGACTCTCGATAAAGGACAAGGGAGCTATAATCAACAAACTGCATTAGGTGCTGTAAAACAAGATCTTGCAATTGCTGCGTATAAGCCAAAGGAAAGTTTCAAGAAGGAATTTCTTAGACAAGCAGGAACGGAAGAAACGGCATGGGCTTTTGTTCGGCAGCATCTGGAAAACTTGCCGGTAGTGGTGATTAATAAAGGTAAAATATCCATTGTTTCAGAAAGGCAGGCCTATCTCCTGTTTGATAGAATGGTAGCTTTTCACATTATGAATGGAATTCCTGTTCCTCTCGATGCAACTGATTTTTACAGAGGACTTGACGAGCGATTTTTGAAGCGTGATGGAATGTATTTCCTGACAGATCAAGTAAATGAATACGATACAGCACGCATTAAGAACGATGTTGAACCTATCCAGTTTAGCCTGTTTGTAACGAACGAAAAGACTGCAATAGCATGGCTTTATCAGCAATTAGGGGAAGAAAATGGCGGTGCACAAACCTATGCGGAACTTCAGCCCAAGTTCATGCAGGAAGTGAAATCGGTTGATCGCTATGAGGCTATGCCTGAATTGGCCGTCCTTCTTGAGGAGAATTTCTTGCAGGATGAAAAAGGTCGCTGGTATATCCCGGATGTCACCAAGGAAGGCGATGTAGCCAAGCTGCGTGAGAAGAAGCTCTGGAAAGAGTTTGAAGGCTATATGAACAGCAAGGGTAAGCTCAAACTGTTCCGCTCCGAAGCCATTCGTGTCGGGTTCTCCCGGCTGTGGAAGGACAAGAACTATCAGGCTATCGTGGATATTGCAAACCGGCTTCCGGAACAGACCATTCAGGAAGACCCGAATCTCCTGATGTACTACGATATTAGCCTGAGCCGCGTATAGAGATAGGGAGAGGTCAGAATGCTGAACATTGGTGATTTCGCTTTTGATATGACCACCGGCACAAACGTGCAGGTGCTGGAGAAAATCGACGTCTGGGGCTATGTGTCCTACAAGGTTTTCAATCCGGCTACCGGGAAGGTGTATAAGGTCAGTGAGGAGCAACTGAATATCGAGAGCCGCGGTATCCTCTATGATGAGAACTACCTGCGCTATGTTGCCTTGCTGTCCAAGATCAAAAATGAGACCGCAGGCGGCTTGCTGTCCTCTCTTTCCAGTGGCATCATTCCACTGCCGCACCAGCTCCATGTGCTCAACCGTGCAATGGAGACAAATAACATCCGTTACATCCTTGCCGATGAGGTGGGACTCGGAAAGACCATCGAGGCCGGGATGATTATCAAGGAACTGAAAGCCCGTGGCCTCGTGCAGCGCGTTTTGGTGGTCTGCCCGACCGGGCTGGTGACGCAGTGGGCCTCTGAGATGCAGGAGAAGTTCCACGAGCGTTTTCAGGTGATACTGCCCTCCGACTATGACACCATCAGACGCCTGACGGACAGCGATGATGTTTATGGCCAGTACGATCAGGTTATCTCTCCGATGGATTCTATCAAACCATTAGAGAAACGTGCCGGATGGTCGGACGAGAAGGTTGAAAAATACAATGAGGAACGTATCTACTCCATCATCAACAGTGGCTGGGATCTGGTCATCATCGACGAGGCTCACCGAGTCGCCGGTTCCTCCGGAGAGGTGGCGCGATACAAGCTGGGCAATCTGCTCTCACAGGCGAGCCCGTATCTGCTGCTTCTGTCGGCCACACCGCACAACGGTAAAACGGAGCCGTTTCTTCGATTGGTCCGTCTGCTGGACGCGGAGGCTTTCCCCAATGCAAAATCCATCGTAAAGGAGCAGGTCGCGCCGTACCTGATCCGGACGGAAAAGCGTGAGGCCATCGACAATAACGGCAATCTGCTGTTCAAGAACAGAATTACGCATCTGGTTACACTTCAGTGGGACGAGCGTCATTCCCTACAGAGGGAACTCTATCAGATGGTTAGCTCCTATGTGGCAAAGACTTACAATAAGGCGCTGCGGAATAAAAAGAAAAACATGTGTCTGATCTTTCTGCTGATTATCATGCAGCGCATGGTGACCAGCAGCACGGCGGCGGTGCGCCAGAGCTTGGAGCGGCGACTTAATGTACTGAAAACGCAGAACACCCGGCTCGGTACGCTGACCGAGGAGGATCTGGAAGATCTGAATATCGAGGATGGCGTGGAGGAAGCGCTGGAGGCTATGTCCCTCGATATGGAGGAAGAAATCGCAGAACTGGAGCGGATCATCGCCGTGGCAAAACAGGCGGAGTTCCAGCATCCGGATGTCAAGGTGGAGACACTCACCGATACGCTGGATGCGCTCCTGAGCGAAGACCGAGATCAGAAGGTCATTGTCTTCACCGAGTTTGTGGCTACACAGCTTTACCTGCGGGAATTGCTGGTGAACAAGGGCTTCACCGTAACCATCCTCAACGGCAGCATGTCAGTCGAGGATCGGGATGCTGCGCTGCGTGAGTTCCGGGAGCACAGCAACATCTTTATTTCCACGGATGCCGGTGGCGAAGGTCTCAACCTGCAGTTTGCAAATATCATCATCAACTACGATCTTCCGTGGAATCCTATGAAGATCGAGCAGCGCTGTGGGCGTGCCGACCGTATCGGCCAGACGCGAGATGTCCATATCTACAACTTTATCGTAAGCGATACCGTCGAGAACCGCGTGCGCGAGGTGTTGGAAGAAAAGCTCTCCGTCATCCTTGAAGAAATGGGTGTCGATAAGTATTCCGATGTCCTCGACAGCGAAGTGGCCGAGCTTGATTTTACCGAGGTGTATATGCGCTCCATTGGCAGGCCTTCTAAGGTCGAGGAGAACTTGTACCCGGTGGAGTCAGAAATGAAGCAACAGCTTCAGAATTCCAAGAAGTACAAAGACGTCATTCGGGAGGAAAAGGATCTGTCCCAGCTCGTTGGTCAAGGCTCCGACTTTGACGTGGATACGGCTCTTCGACAAATGCTCGCTTATTATGATAGCTGGCAGGGACGAGACCTGAAGTTGATTGACCGAATTGCCATCAACGATTCTGACATCATCCAGCACTTGCAAACGGATATTTTGCAGGACCGCAAAGCTCCGTTGATGTCTGTCGGAATTCAGAACTTCCCCAATGAAGCCGGGTATTTCATGTTGTGGGAGCTTTCGATATCCAACGATTCGGACGACAAGCGTATTATCCCGATATTCATAAATGAGAATTTCGTGCTAAGGCCTATGGCGGGTAAGCGCCTGATGGACGTGTTCCTCGATCCAAATTCACGTTTGACGGTAAGCTCCGTTCCCAATATCGATAGCGAGATCTATGACCATCTGGAGAAGATAGCTGTCGAATTTGCCTTTGACACATTTGTCGAGATGAAGGATAAGCGGATTCAGAAGAATCAGGAGAGCTACAACAAGTATATGTACGCACTCCAATTACGGATGGAGGCCGCTGAACATATAGGAATCGAAAACATTAGAGCCTCCCGTATTCGTAAACTTGCGAAGGAAAAGACCAACATTGAAGAGGCTCATAAAGCGGGCAGCCAGATTTACCCGGATTTCAAACTGGCAATTCTGATCAGATTGGAGGCGTGACGAATGTTTGCGGACTACGTGTATGAGAAGTCAGCCGCTAAATATGCAGATAAAATACTGCTCATTGATGCTGATCATCTGACCGAGGATACTCGATTTACGGACAGCTTTCAGGCACGTGGTTTCGAGATCGTCTTCTATCATGATGACTTGAGTTTCCGCATTGAATATGAAGAGAAGATTAAGGCCAAGGAAGGCCGTATTGCAGTGGTAGTCACGCCAGAGCAATATGTTCCGTATGACATCCGCCGCAGGCTTACAGCATATAAGGTATCGCTGGCCGACCTCTTCCCGCGTTTGAATACTGCAGTGCTCCGGGAGCACGGATCTGAAACCTACGATCTGGTAAGTTCTGCTTATGAGCGTACTTACGATCAGTATCGGTCTTCTGCGGCAACGGAGCAGTTCCTTCGGATGAAGGCATACTCCAAGGAAAATATCAGGAATAACCTGGAGAATGGCTATCAGGATCTTCTGCAGCGCTCTGAGGACTGTAAAAGTTATAAAGAATGGTTTGCCATAGCTGAGGGAAAAGCTCGAATTGACTGTATGGCTGTGGAGTATGAGATTGCTCTGGGAACGGAGGAAATCAATCAGCGCTTCAGGGATTATATTTTGAAGCAATACGGAAAACTCTCTACCAGCATGGACCGTGAAAGTCCGGTGCTGGTGAGCAGAGCGATGGACTTTATGCATGAACACAGCAAGAAGTTCATCATTGTCGTCATGGATGGTATGTCGGAGTTTGATTGGCGTATTCTGTCGAAGTCCTTTTATGGAGTTCATTATCAACAGACCGCTGCGTTCGCAATGATCCCGACTGTGACCTCTGTTTCCCGGCAGTGCCTGCTTTCAAACAAGTATCCGCGTGAATTGGTGAATCCGTGGAGTCAAAGTAAAGAAAAGCAGGAATTCATTGATTGCGCGAAGAATATGGGTTTTGCAGACGTCCAGATCAGTTACCAGCGTGGATATGACGCTGACTTTGGCTCTCTGATCCGCTGCGGCGCGGTGATCATCAACGACATCGACGATATGGTGCATGGACAGAAGCAGGGTCGTATTGGGATGCTCAATGATGTGGGTGTCATGGCAAAGCAGAAGCAGCTTGTAGAGATGACGCGGCGTTTCTTATCGGCGGGCTTTGATGTTTATATCACGGCAGACCACGGGAATACTACTCGACGAGGCATGGGTAAACTCATGTCAACCGGAGTGGAAACAGAAACAAAGAGTCGATGTATGCTGGTACTGAAGGATTTTGCTGACAAGGACAGCATCAAGGAAAAGTACGGTATGATGGAATTTCCAAAGACCTACCTTCCAAAGGAATATGACTATTTAATCTGCGATGTAGGCGATTCCTTTGACGTGAAAGGTGAAGATGTAATGAGTCACGGAGGCATCTCAATTGACGAGTGTGTCGTTCCGTTCATAAAGATAAAGGCGGTAGAAAACAATGGCTAAGATGGTGGGAATGAATGTTGTAATTAAACAGGGTTGGACCAAGAAGGCCGTTGCATTACTGGATGAACAGTTAACTGAGGAGCAGTATAAGGCGACTCTCAATGAACATCTTTCCTTCGAGATTGATAGCGCCACTAATTTGCGTAAAGCGCGGGAAATCCTCATGAGGGTTTGGTTTCGAGATACAGAAGGCGTGGAAAGGCTGCAGGAAGAAGGCCGAGTGCTGGTCATAAAATATCCTGACCAGATGGCAGCGATTAACTGGTGCATGACGGCATTGGTGTTTCCAGCTTTCGCAGATATTGCCAAGTTGATGGGGAAGATGTTTGAATTTCAGGATGTGATAACGACTGCTCAGATCAAGCAGAAAATGTTTGATGAATGGGGAGAAACAGGTACGCTTCAAACAGTTGTAGCAAAGATTGTAGGAACAATGCGAGAAATCGGCGGGATTACTTCGGAGAAAACTGGCAGGCAAACTGCTGCAAGCATACAGGTAAGCAACGAAGAAATTATTTCATTCATGATCCGTGTAGCGATGACTATCGATGGAAGTAGCTATTATGCTTTTTCATCGCTGACAGAATTTCCGTTCCTTTTTCCGTTAAAATACCGGGTGACCAAAGAACAGTTGATGCAAGATAAGAGATTCACACTCTCCACATTTGACGCGACATTGTGCGTTGCTCTGAAATAGCGAGTATGCCTCGCCAGAGGAAGAAGGAATGACAGTCACAATGCGACTGATTGCATAAAGTAGAGAAATCAAGCGGTTAAAGAAGGGTAATATGATAAAAAATATACATATAAAACAATATCGCAAGCTTAAGGAGATTGATTTCCATTTTTCACCGAATCTAAATGCGATTTCAGGAACAAATGGAACATGTAAAACATCGTTGCTTCATTTGGTAAGTAACTCCTTCCAAGCTGTTACAAGGTCTTGTGAATGGGTTCAAGATAAAAAATGTCTTTCGGCCATTACGGCGATAAATGACGTTACGAATCCTAAAGTCGAGTCCTTGACGCGTGGCGATCAGAAATATAACGATCCTGCAAATGGTATAAGTGGATCTCTGTTTACAGTGGAGTATTATGGACATACCTCTTTGGATTTCAGGCGGCATAATTCTTCTCAAACTACACGATATGCATTAAAACCACAGTACCAAAGAGGATCGGGTGATAAACTGCCATATTGTCCAATCATTTACCTTGGCCTATCACGACTGGTGCCTTTTGGAGAATTCAAAAACGATGACGCAATCAGTGGAATAAACAAGAGGCTCCCGGAAGAGTATCAGCAGAGGATAATTGATTTATATAGAAAGTTTACTGGTTATACAATAGCTAACACGAAAGTGCAGCAAATGGGAGATGTTAAAACAAGAGCTGAGTTTTCGAGTGATAAAGAAGGAATTGATTCAAATACTATTTCAGCAGGTGAGGATAATCTTTATATACTTTTAGCGGCACTGATGTCTCTTCGCTATTACTACGAATCAATTGATTCGAGGAATGATGTAGAAAGCATATTGCTCATTGATGAGATCGATGCCACTCTTCATCCAGCTTTCCAGATTAAACTACTGAAGCTTCTGAGAGAGTATTCTTCAACATATAAAATACAGATTGTTTTCACGTCACACAGCATGACAACCTTAGAGGACATGCTTGCAAATAAAGATAATGTGTTGTATTTGGTTGATAATCTTACAAATGTAGTTTTGATGGAAGAGCCTGATATTTACAAAATACGAATGCATTTAAGCTCTTTAACTCAAGAGGACATCTACCTTGATAAGATTATTCCTGTATACACAGAGGACAAAGAGGCAAGGTTTATAATTGAAAGGCTACTCTCTTACCTTGAAGATAAAAAAGATGAGTTTAGAGGCGTGCGACGCTTTCTTTATTTTCCCAACATCAATATGGGCGCAGATTCGTTGACCGACATGTTTAAGGATCCTAAACTACTTAGAACATCCATAAGAGCGATCTGCATTTTGGATGGAGACCATGGGTCTGATCTTTCAAATAATATCATTTCCTTACCAGGACATAATGGAGTAAATACAGGAGATAGATTACCACCTGAAAAACTATTATTCGATTATGCAGAAACGCTCATAGCAAGTGATGATATTTTTTGGACTGAAAGATATGTGATAGATAAAGGGTATGGGAAACAATTTTATATTACTCATATTAGGAATGAAATCCAAGAGTTTAAAGAAAAGTACGACTCTGGGGATAAGAGCAAAAAACCTCGAGAGTTTAACAAGGAACTGTTTAATCGCAATATCACCTTTTTTGATCTGTTGTTCAAGCATTGGTTGAACAATCCAAACAATCAAAAGGAGATATATCGCTTTTACATTGAGCTTTATAAACTATTCCGAAAGAATGCTCAGTATAATGGCATTAACCCTAAGGAGTGGGAATTGAACGAAAGGGGATGATAATATGCCGACAACTCCATCGCCGCTCAGGTACCCTGGAGGGAAAACGAAGTTATATGATTATGTAAAAGAAATATTACATATCAATTCTCTTAACAGCACATATATCGAACCTTTCGCAGGAGGAGCAGGTTTAGCAATAAAACTGCTTCTTAATGGTGATGTCAAAAAAATTGTGATTAATGATTCTGATCCGGCTATTTTTGCCTTTTGGCAGTGCGTTGTAAATAATACCGATGCCTTATGTAATTATGTACAAAATGTGGAAATAAGCGTCGATGAATGGGAGGCTTCAAGAAACATATATTTTCATCCTAAGGAGCACTCTTCATTAGAATTGGGAAAAGCAACATTGTTTTTGAATCGAGTAAATAGATCGGGCGTTTTACAGGGTGGAATTATTGGAGGGAAAAACCAAGATGGTCTATATAAAATGGATGCTCGATTTAATAGAACCGAATTAGAAAATAAGATCCGTGCGATTGCAGAGCGGAAAAAATATATTGATATTTACAATATGGATGCGCTTGATTTTCTGACTCCTACTGTCTTGGGACATTACTATAAAGTGTTCATCAATTTTGATCCTCCATATGTAGAAAAAGGTGGTCAATTGTATCTTAACTATTATAAAGAGGAGGATCATAAAAGACTACATGATGTAATCTCCAAATTGTCACGAAAATGGATTGTGACATATGATGTTTGTGATTATATCCGAGAATTATATCATGATCATAGAGGAAGCTGTATCGATATTCAATATAGTGCCACTACAAACAGAAAGGCAAAAGAGTACATTTTCTTCAGCGATTCTTTAGTAATTCCGGATGGGACAGTACTTTTGTAACTTGCATGACAATTGCGAATTATGTGTATTAGTTCGAATATATTTCTTTTTGTAAAGGAAGAGTACATATGTTAGCAATAGGCACCAAAGCCCCGGCCTTTACCCTGCCGGATCAAAATGGAAATATGAGAAGCCTCGCAGATTATCAAGGACAGAAGGTAATCCTGTATTTCTACCCGAAGGACATGACGGCCGGATGCACGAAGCAGGCCTGTGCGTTCGGTGATCTGTATCCACAGATTCGGGAGAAAGGTGCAGTTGTTCTTGGCGTGAGCAAGGACAGCATAGCCTCTCACAAGAAGTTTGAGGAGAAATACGGCCTGCCTTTCACACTTCTCTCTGATCCGGAGAAGGAAGTGATTCAGGCTTATGATGTCTGGAAAGAGAAGAAGAATTACGGGAAGGTCAGCATGGGTGTTGTCCGGACGACCTATCTGATCGATGAGAATGGCATTATCATAAAGGCTTTTGATAAGGTGAAGGCGGCTGATAATCCGGCACAGATGCTGGGAGAACTGGAATGAGAATCATTATCTCCCCGGCAAAGCAGATGCGGGTGGATACAGATTCTTTTGCCTGCAAAGAGCTTCCGGTATTTATGGACAGAACGGAAGTCCTGATGAAATGGATCCAGAGTTTGTCTTATGAGGAACAGAAGAAGCTTTGGGTCTGCAACGACAAAATCGCCCGGCAGAACGCCGAGCGATTTGCGCATATGGATCTTCACAAAAATCTGACGCCTGCCTTACTGGCCTATGATGGCATCCAGTACACAT
>Ga0256405_10005793_pt1 | contig 20731 bp, 19 predicted proteins | sample RumenRJG_02DNA_FD_189096 | JGI IMG/M metagenome (GOLD analysis project Ga0256405, IMG submission 189096) | Bovine rumen microbial communities from Lethbridge, Alberta, Canada - RJG_02 | ecosystem: Host-associated > Mammals > Digestive system > Stomach > Rumen | place: Canada: Alberta... | reverse complement strand
TTTTGAACTCAAAAAGCCAAAAACAGGTATGCCAAAAAGACAGATGCTGTCCATCTGCCAAAAAGAAGGATATTCAGTTGCAGAACTTACCGATATCCAAAATGAATTGCGCTGATTCCACGGAGAGACCGTTGAAACTGCCGGAACCTGTCTTTCACTGCGAAGGGGTCTAAAAGGCAATGCCATTAAGCCAGTTGTTCGAAGTTTTGTTCGATAGCTCAGTTGTTGTCAAATATCCGATATTTTGAACTCAAAAAGCCAAAAACAGGTATGCCAAAAAGACAGATGCTGTCCATCTGCCAAAAAGAAGGATATTCAGTTGCAGAACTTACCGATATCCAAAATGAATTGCGCTGATTCCACGGAGAGGCCGTTGAAACTGCCGGAACCTGTCTTTCACTGCGTGGACATATTTCATCATCAGCCGGATAATATCGATGTGCCTGCCGGAATCCCTGCGCATGAAGAACTTTCTGGCTGTTTTTAATGCTGAAGAAAAGTCAAGTTCATAGAGATACTTGTTGTTGCCATCCCGTTTCTTTTTCCGGTTTTCTTCTGCCGCTTCGTTTGCGATAAAAATGCCGAAATTGTACAGAATCAGGCGGGAATAGATTTCCTGTTTTAGAAATTCCGGCTGTTTTGAATGAAAGTACAGAAGCCCGGCCGCATGTTTGAGATAGCGGAAAGAAATTTCAATGCCCCATCGCCAGTGATAGCATTCCCGGATATCGTCCAGTGTAAATGAGAAGGGAAGGTTGGTAATGAGATACTCATATGTATTCTCAGCGGTTTTGATCTTAACAACGCGAAACTGCAAGAAATAAAGATGACTGTGGTTTTTCCTAAGAAGCTCATAAAAATGAGGGGTATTTTTACTGGGATTGATGTAGCGGTAAACATCTGACTGGCTTTTCATAATATTTGTGGCTTTATCCGTAAAAAAGCGCTTTATCGTAACGTCGAATTCTTCAAGATCATCCGGAAGCTCAGATGCATAATAAGAAAGAATGCTTTTTGGGGAAGATGGTGATTTTACACGGAAAACGTAACCCAGGTTTTTGAGCTCACAGTGGAACAGGAGATCATAGGATTCGTAACCGCGGTCTGCAGTTATAATATATTCTTGCGGATCATCGGGTGTGAAATGATCCAGCATGGAGTGGAGCGCTTCACGCTCATCCGGCTGCTGTCCGGGCTGTATGACGACATCAAGGAAGGCTTTGCTGATAACATCAACAAAACCATTTAAGTGCATGTGGTTGTAACCTTTATAGTCGATAAGCCGGGGCTTATTATAGTCCTCGATAATATCAGAATTGGTAGCATAGACAACGTGGCACCCATCGCAGGCGAGAATACAATGGTCTTTGAATTTGTCCGTAGTGGATGGAAAAGAAGATGAGAATTCCGAAAAAAGGTATTCAAAAGCAGAGAGGGAAATCTGTCTGCGGCGCTGGCAGAAAGCAGACTGTGAAGGGATAAGGTCAGAGTCCAGGTCAAAGTAATCCATGATCTCATCATTCGTGCTGCCTTTCCCCATACTGATGATCAGACGCATGGTATCATAAAAAGATAGTTTCCCAAGATGCTGGCGTGTAAAATCGTGGCCAGGATTTTTGGAAAAGAGCCAGTGATGTTCAGCCATGGATAAGATGATAGAATTCAATTTTTCTTTTACATTTGACGGATAATGGTTCATAATAAAAATGTGCCTCCTTAGTTTTGCAGGGTTTTGGGATAGAATGATTCGTGGTGGAATCAATTCCCTTTATAAATTAAGGGGTCACCTTGTTGTCCAAATGGACAACAAGGTGACCGCACATTTTTTATTGCATGTCAATAGCCCTGTGTGTTAGAATAGTTGTCAGTGAAAGAAAAAAGTTTTTGTGGTAGTATATAACTATCACAGGAAGGAGCTTTCACTATGAACTACAGTCAAGAACTTAAGGAAGCCTTGCTAAGAAGAATGCTTCCACCCAACAATGAGTCAATCACCAAGATATCCAAAGAAGAAGGCATCTCTGAGCAGACGCTCCGCAACTGGAGAGACAAAGCCAGAAAAGAAGGCTATGCAGCCCCGGGTACTAATGCATCGCCGGATGACTGGAGCACACAGGATAAATTCCTCGTTGTTGTTGAAACTGCAAGCATGAATGAAACAGAGCTCGCAGAGTATGCACGTAAAAAGGGGCTTTACGTTGAGCAGATCAAAGCATGGAAGGATGCCTGCCTGAACGCAAATGGCGGCGTTGCCAAAGAGGCTGCCCGCCTTAACCGGGAACTTAAGGATTCCGAGAAGGAACGCAAAAAACTCGAAAAAGAATTACAGCGGAAAGAAAAAGCACTCGCGGAAGCGGCTGCACTACTTGTGCTGTCAAAAAAAGCAAATGCGATCTGGGGGGATCCAGAGGACGAATGATTAGCGCCTCAGACCGCGAGAATGCCGTACAGCTAATCGAGGAAGCAATGCAAGCCGGGGCTTCCTGCAGGAAATCCTGTGAGAGGCTTGGAATCACAGAACGGACTTTTTATCGTTGGAAAAACCGAAAAAGTCATACGGATTCCTATGAAGATGGTCGCCCGACCGCGATTCATCCGGAACCGGTCAACAAGGTGCCACAGGAAATGCGGCAGAAGATTATAGAAACCTGCAACTCTCTGGAGTATGCGAGCATGCCCCCATGTGAGATTGTTCCTGCCCTTGCAGACAAAGGCATTTACATCGCATCAGAATCCACGTTCTACCGCGTCCTGCGGGAAGAAAAAATGCTCAACCACAGAGGAAGAAGCGAAGCTCCTAAACGAAATCGTCCGGCCACTTACAGTGCAACAGCTCCAAATCAGGTGTATATGTGGGACATTACCTATCTGAACGGACCACACAAAGGAATGTTTTATTACCTGTATCTTTTCTCAGACCTCTATGACCGGAGTATCGTCGGATGGGAGGTCTATAAAGAAGAAAGTGCTGAACTGGCCAGCGATCTTATAAAACGGATTACACTGAAACAGGGAAGGCTTACCACACAGCCCCTTGTACTGCATTCGGATAACGGTTCACCAATGAAAGGTGCAACGATGCTGGCTACACTGTATCAGCTCGGAATCACACCATCCAATAGCAGACCTCGCGTCAGCAATGATAATCCATATGCTGAAAGTCTGTTCAAGACGCTTAAGTACCGCCCAAACTATCAGCCGAAAGGATTTGCCACGCTGGAAGAAGCCCGCTGCTGGGTAAGCCAGTTTGTGAAATGGTACAACCATGACCATCATCATAGCGGGTTGAAATTCCTGACGCCTTATCAAAGGCGTAGCGGCACATCGGAACAGATCCTCGAAAACCGGCATGCAGTGTATGAAGCAGCCAAGGCTGCCCATCCAGAACGGTGGAATGGGCGCGCAACACGCGACTGGACACTTCCGAGCACGGTGTATCTCAATCCGGAAAAGGAACTTGAGGAAACAAAAATAACTGAGGAATCGGAAGCTGCGGCTTCATAACTTCTTATTCATTCAGCTTAATTAATCAGGACTTCGTGCCTGAGCTAAATGTCAATGGATGAATTGCATCAGCGAAGCTGCTTGTCATTGACATTTAGCTTAGGTGCGAAGTAACATCTGACAGCCTGAATGATTGCAACAAAAAGTTAAAGTTTTACTGACAACTAGCTTGACAATGAGCGAGCATGTGAATTTTCTTTAACAAATAGCGAAATTCTAGAAAGCTTAGCAGATGATGAAGATCGGATTTATATCAATGAATTACTGAAAAAATTGAAGGAACTGGGGGTAATTGGCGATGAAGAAAAAGAAGAGGTAATTGATGTTGTATATTTGTTGCTTACTAATCGATGCAATTTGAAATGCATTCACTGCTGTGCTGATGCCGCCGATGAAAATTCAGAAGTTTATAGAAGAGAAATGAGTACACAGGAATGGACAGGAATAATCGATAAAATTGTTGATATAGAACCAGGAGGAATCGTATTAACAGGTGGAGAACCTTTACTAAGAAAAGATTTTTTTGAAATAATAAGGTATCTTAGAAGTAAATACAATGGAAAAGTTGCACTGGCTACGAATGCAACTTTAATAAATGACGATAATGTTAAATTATTAGCTGAACTGATTGATAAATTTGATATTAGTATTGATGGTGTGGATGAGGAAAGTTGCTCGATAGTTCGAGGAAAAGGTGCATATGATAAGGTGATTAACTCTGTTCATTTGCTAAAAAAGAATGATGTGAAAGAAATAACATTATCTATGACTTTTGGTACAACAAATTTTCATCTTAAAGAAAAATTTTTTGAATTAAATAAAAAATTGAATACAAAGCCTATTGTAAGAATTTTTATGCCGAAAGGGAGGGGAGAGAAGAGTGTAAAAAAATTTAATAGCTACATACAAGAAGATATAGATACCGTGCTTTCTGAAAAAGAAATCAGAGATGCAAAAAAGTCAATGAAAATAATTACGTGTGGGGCAGGAATAAGTGAATTTGTTGTGAACTATGATGGTTGGATCTATCCGTGTCCTAATATGATTAATAATAAATACAAGTTGATTCATATGAATGATGTTGGTAACTTAAAAAAATTGAATGATGAAATTTTTGAAAAAAATGCGGAAGGTTTTTGTCAGTTGATGAATATTCAACCGGAAAATGTAAAAAGGTGTAAAGACTGCAAAGTTAATTTATTTTGTTGGAGTTGTTTAGAGGACATAGAATTACATATTAAGGATGAAGCTGCATTTTTAAGACGATGTGAAAACAAGAAAAAAATTCTTTATCAAATTTTATGGGACTAGAATCTGGAGGTGACATAGATGTATGCTTTTGCTATTTGGGTAACTACTAAATGTAATATGCGTTGCTCTTATTGCTACGAAAGTAATGATAAGGATAGTCATTTTATGGACAAGAAAACAGCAGATGAAACCATAAAATTTGTAATAGAAAAGATAAATAAATCAGATATGACTATAATTGATTTTCATGGTGGAGAACCGTTGTTGAATTTTCCGGCGATAAAATATATTGTTGATAAGTTACACAATGAGTACAGGGATTATAAATTTAGTTTTGGTATTACAACGAATGGCACCATATCCCTGTGTGTTAGAATAGTTGTCAGTGAAAGAAAAAAGTTTTTGTGGTAGTATATAACTATCACAGGAAGGAGCTTTCACTATGAACTACAGTCAAGAACTTAAGGAAGCCTTGCTAAGAAGAATGCTTCCACCCAACAATGAGTCAATCACCAAGATATCCAAAGAAGAAGGCATCTCTGAGCAGACGCTCCGCAACTGGAGAGACAAAGCCAGAAAAGAAGGCTATGCAGCCCCGGGTACTAATGCATCGCCGGATGACTGGAGCACACAGGATAAATTCCTCGTTGTTGTTGAAACTGCAAGCATGAATGAAACAGAGCTCGCAGAGTATGCACGTAAAAAGGGGCTTTACGTTGAGCAGATCAAAGCATGGAAGGATGCCTGCCTGAACGCAAATGGCGGCGTTGCCAAAGAGGCTGCCCGCCTTAACCGGGAACTTAAGGATTCCGAGAAGGAACGCAAAAAACTCGAAAAAGAATTACAGCGGAAAGAAAAAGCACTCGCGGAAGCGGCTGCACTACTTGTGCTGTCAAAAAAAGCAAATGCGATCTGGGGGGATCCAGAGGACGAATGATTAGCGCCTCAGACCGCGAGAATGCCGTACAGCTAATCGAGGAAGCAATGCAAGCCGGGGCTTCCTGCAGGAAATCCTGTGAGAGGCTTGGAATCACAGAACGGACTTTTTATCGTTGGAAAAACCGAAAAAGTCATACGGATTCCTATGAAGATGGTCGCCCGACCGCGATTCATCCGGAACCGGTCAACAAGGTGCCACAGGAAATGCGGCAGAAGATTATAGAAACCTGCAACTCTCTGGAGTATGCGAGCATGCCCCCATGTGAGATTGTTCCTGCCCTTGCAGACAAAGGCATTTACATCGCATCAGAATCCACGTTCTACCGCGTCCTGCGGGAAGAAAAAATGCTCAACCACAGAGGAAGAAGCGAAGCTCCTAAACGAAATCGTCCGGCCACTTACAGTGCAACAGCTCCAAATCAGGTGTATATGTGGGACATTACCTATCTGAACGGACCACACAAAGGAATGTTTTATTACCTGTATCTTTTCTCAGACCTCTATGACCGGAGTATCGTCGGATGGGAGGTCTATAAAGAAGAAAGTGCTGAACTGGCCAGCGATCTTATAAAACGGATTACACTGAAACAGGGAAGGCTTACCACACAGCCCCTTGTACTGCATTCGGATAACGGTTCACCAATGAAAGGTGCAACGATGCTGGCTACACTGTATCAGCTCGGAATCACACCATCCAATAGCAGACCTCGCGTCAGCAATGATAATCCATATGCTGAAAGTCTGTTCAAGACGCTTAAGTACCGCCCAAACTATCAGCCGAAAGGATTTGCCACGCTGGAAGAAGCCCGCTGCTGGGTAAGCCAGTTTGTGAAATGGTACAACCATGACCATCATCATAGCGGGTTGAAATTCCTGACGCCTTATCAAAGGCGTAGCGGCACATCGGAACAGATCCTCGAAAACCGGCATGCAGTGTATGAAGCAGCCAAGGCTGCCCATCCAGAACGGTGGAATGGGCGCGCAACACGCGACTGGACACTTCCGAGCACGGTGTATCTCAATCCGGAAAAGGAACTTGAGGAAACAAAAATAACTGAGGAATCGGAAGCTGCGGCTTCATAACTTCTTATTCATTCAGCTTAATTAATCAGGACTTCGTGCCTGAGCTAAATGTCAATGGATGAATTGCATCAGCGAAGCTGCTTGTCATTGACATTTAGCTTAGGTGCGAAGTAACATCTGACAGCCTGAATGATTGCAACAAAAAGTTAAAGTTTTACTGACAACTAGCTTGACAATGAGCGAAAGAAAAACTCTCAACGCTGATGAGAGAAATTACAGATCTTGATAATCCCAATAGTGTGGCACAGATGAAGGTCTGGCTTTCTGATCAGGGTATTGAAGTTGAATCACTTGGGAAAAAGGATGTAGCAAAGCTTATGGATGAGGTGGATGGTGACGTGAAAGATGCCCTGCAGCTTAGGCAGCAGCTGGCAAAATCATCCGTGAAGAAATACCAAGCGATGCAGAATGCGGTATGTGCTGATGGCAGAGCCAGAGGTATGTTCCAGTTTTATGGTGCCAACAGATCCGGAAGATGGGCGGGGCGTATCATTCAGCTGCAGAATCTTCCGCAGAATCATATGGAAGATCTGGAACAGGCCAGAGGTCTTGTCAGGAATGGTGACTACGAAGCTCTTTCCATGTTATATGATTCAGTTGAATATTCTTGTGCGATAACACCGCAAGTCCGGCAGGCAGGAAACCGCCTGTCCGGACTAACGGAAACCGCTTATGCGAGTTTACTCGCGTAATGTTTTGTCTAATCCATAGACTTCACGCATTGAGATGTCATGTTCGGCATCAATGCTTGTGATGTTGATGCGATAACTGTCATGAGCGATGCGGTCAATGATTGCATCTGCCAGAGGACTGTCATCACCGCCGAGCTGGTCATACCATTCCTCGAATTCATACTGGGAGCAGAAAATCGTTGAAGATTTCTTACGTCTCCTATGAAGTAGTTCGAAGATATCCCTCTGTTCTGAATCCGTTGGTTTCAATAGAAGCCATTCATCCAGAATCAGGACAACGGGATTGGCATACTTAGCCATGACTTTTTTGTAGCTGCCATCTGTCCGTGCCATCTCCAGATCAATAAGCAGATCAGGAAGACGGACATACCTGGTATTGAAATACTGCTTACATGCCTCCATGCCAAAGGCACAGGCCATGTAAGTTTTACCACAGCCTGTAGCACCGGTGATAAAGAGATTCCGGTGTTCAGATATATATTCGCAAGTTGCAAGCCGGTTAATAAGATCCTTGTTAAGCTTGCGTCCGGAAGTGTAGTTGATATCCATGATATTTGCTTCCGGCTGGTCGAATCCAGCGTTACGGATCAGCCGTTTTTGACGATTATTTTTACGATTGCTGTATTCGATGTCCACCAGCATACCGAAGCGATCCTCGAATGGCACTTCTTTAAATTTAGGATCATCCAGCTGGTTGCGAAATGCATCTGCCATAGTGGTAAGGCGCATTTCAATTAATTTATCAATTGTACTCTGATTTGTCATATGTGTTTACCTCCGATAGTAATCGGCACCTCTTGTGATGCCGTGTGCTTTATGTGTGGTCGTGGATTCAGTAGTTTCTGATTCCGGCTTTACAGAACCGGTTACAAGGATGTTTTTAATACTCTTGTAACTGGGCGAAGATGTATAGGACAATGCCTTTTTACAGGCTGCTTCAAGCAATGCATCTGAGTATTTCCCAGCAAGCTTCAGAAGTCCCATACAACTTCGGTAGGTCTGTTGTTCCACACGTTTGGAGGTCAGTATTGCATTGACCACAGTGTACGTATTTATGCCAATCCGCTCAGCCCATTTGCGGAACCGGTCGCCGTTCCATTCCAGATATTTCTGGTGGTCTTCCGGCATATGTTCCGTGACCGTGCTGTACTGCCCGGGGCGTCCTTTCAGACGACGGTGGGAAGCAATGCGGTTATGGTTGTAGAAAATTTCAATAGTGGTATCTGTTACCTTTACATCCACTTTCTTTTTGATGTATTCATAAGGAACTGAGTATAGCATTCCATCCACAGATATGTGATAATTGAACTGGACGGTGGCTGTCTTCCAGTCGCTCAGTTCAAAACGGGTAGAAGGTAATGGTGCCAGCAATGGTTTTTCTTCCTCAAGAAATAAGCTTCGCCGACTACCCTCTTTCTTTTGAAAGAGCCTTTGGTTGAACAGTTCGAGCTTGTCTCTGATTGCACGATTTAATTCGGCAAGGGAGAAGAACTGTTCATCCCGAAGTGCTGCTGTTATCCAGGTAGAGATATTTCCTACCGTTCCTTCAGCATTCGGCTTATCCTTGGGAGCCCTGACACGCGCCGGAATAATAGCAGTGCCATAATGCTCAGCCAGTTTCTGATAGGTTTCATTGATCTGCTGGTCTTTCCATCCGCCATTGTGAACAACTGCAGTTTTGCAGTTATCCGGTACGAGGATTCTGGCGACACCGCCAAAATATTCGTACATATGGACATGTGCATTGATCCATGATTTCTGTTTCATGTCCAGAAATGCTTCCACGTATGCATACTGGCTGTAAGTCATTACACCGACAAATATGTATGCTTTGATGATTTCGCCGGTATCAGGATCAATGACTGTTGCAGGATCACCTGCCCAGTCAACTTCAACCTGTTCACCGGGTTTACGGTTGATATGCATGGTAGCGCGATGTTTCTGCTCATCCTGTTGGATGTGATAGCAGAACTGTGAATACATGAGCGGTTCTTCGCCATTGGCACGGCAATCCTCCATGTATTCCGTCCATAGGAGCTTTTTGCTTACGCCGTTGCGAAGCAGCTCCTTGCGGATGTAAGCGTAGTCAGGCATTCTTTTATTGGATGTGACTTGTTTTACAGAAGGAAAAAATTTTTCTGCAAGTACAGCATCGGTATCGCTTTCATCAAGTGGCCAGGAGATATCTAATTCCTTAGCTCGCTTTAAAACGCGATTGACCGTTTTCTTGGAGACATTGCAGCTGTCGGCAATGTTCTGCTGACTGAGTCCCAGACCACTAAGTCTGAGAATCTCTCGATACTTGGTCATAGTCATGACCTCCTTTGAATGTATTTACACCTTTTGGTGCATGATTACATTCTAAGGGATTTATGATAAAGGTTTCCACCACCGGAATGGCGGTTTCCTTAAAAACGGATTTGCGGTTTCCTATCTCCGGACAGTGGGGACATGGAGACCGGATTATTCATCAGTTCCAAATGTGCTATCGGAACTGATCAGAACTGCATTTGTGGCAAAGGAAGGGAATAAGTTTGCAGTTGCGGATTTTTCTGCGATTGAAGCACGTGTACTGTCATGGCTTGCCGGTGAAACATGGAGAACAGAGGTATTTGTTAATAACGGTGATATTTACTGTGCATCAGCATCCGCTATGTTTGATGTGCCGGTGGAAAAGCATGGTCAGAATGCTCATTTGAGACAAAAGGGTAAGATTGCGGAACTGGCTCTTGGCTACGGAGGCTCAGTTGGTGCATTAAAATCAATGGGATCCATTGAAATGGGACTTGCAGAAGAAGAACTGCAGCCACTGGTAGATTCCTGGAGAGCAGCCAATCCTAATATCGTGAAATTCTGGTGGGATGTTGACCGTGCGGTTAAAACTGCAGTGAAGCAGAAAAAGCAGACTGATGTAAATGGTATCAGGTTCTTCTGTCAGAGTGGGATGTTATTTATACAACTTCCTTCTGGAAGAAGGCTTGCCTATGTGAAACCGAGAATGGGATTAAACAGATTTGATTCGGAGTCTGTTACCTATGAAGGAGTTGGCGGTACTAAGAAGTGGGAACGTATTTGCATATTCCGCAAAAACAGAGCACTCGCTCCGCATGAGCGGAGCGCTGTTCCGCTAGGAACGGATCATTGCCCTGTTGGTTAATAAAGTTACTTGCTTTCTACACGTCTATCGCGACCTGGAAAGTCTAATCGATATGCTTTAGAGGTCATGCGGCTGAGACATGCATCTGCATATGTGTTATCACCAAACAATTGGTACCAGTTCGCTACTGGCATTTGCGAGATGATGACTGTTGATTTTCGGCAATCTCTAGCTTCAATGATTTCAAAGAGATCACGGCACTTGTCAAGATTTAAGTCCATCAATCCAAAATCGTCTATAACAAGAAGATCATAACCGGCCATCTTGTTTGAATACTCATAGTAATTATCTTCACTATGCGCATGGGCGGATTCTTGAAGCAGACAATTCGCACGGATATATTTAACAGTCCTCATTTGATGTAGTGCTGTGACGCAAAGTGCACATGCAACATGCGTTTTGCCAGCTCCTGCTCCACCTGTAATCAAAAGATTGTTCGGTTCATCAATCCAATCACCTTTGGCCAGTAATTCAATGACATGTGTGTTTAACTGCCTCTCTGGATCATAAAGAGAACTATCAAGGTCAGCTGCCGGATATTTTAGTGTTGCTTGTTTTAAGAGCCGATTGAACTTCTTGTTTTCTCTCCCTGACCACTCATGGTTGATGATTTCAGAGAACCTTGTTTCAAAGCTCTCTAATCCCGAATTCGGATTCATAAGTTGGTTTTCAAAAGCTTCTGCCATGCCGGACATACGCATCTTATAGAGTTTGTCCATAAGAAGATTTTGATCCTTTGTAAGTTTGTCGTTATAATTGTATTCTTTCTGTCTGTATGCCATAATCATTCACCTTTACTTGTAGTAATCCTTTCCTCTGATGTTTTCATGAGATGGAAGTGATTCCGGTGATGATTCTGGATGCTCATCGCACTCCATCTTTTTAAGCACCTGCCTGTACGTCGAGTAGCGATAAGAGTTCATTTCAATGCATTTACGAGCGGCTTCTTCTGCAATGCCTTTAGGGATTGCTTTTACTCGATGTAGTATCCCGGCACATGCATTGAATGCTTGATCTTCGTGCTTAGAAGATTTTAGGATTCGATCAATCAATTCCGACATGGAAGGACCGAACACAGACGCCCAGCGCCTGTAATAGTTTCCATCTTTCGAATTGATTTCTTGATAATAAAGGTGTTCCGGAGGCATATGCTCATCCGTAGTTATGTACAACGGAAAATCCTTATAAGATCTTCTATGAGTGCAGATCAGACGGTTGTACTGATCACAGATACGAATCTCAGAAGGTGTGGCCTTAAGGATTGCTGGTTTTCCGCAGTAAGTATACAATACAGAGTAGTAGTGGCCGTCATAATCGATGTGATAATTATTAGGCACCTTCAGTACTGCTTTGTAATCACAAGTTGTGTATTCTCCGCCTGGCAGTGGTTTCATACATGGTTTGTCATACTTGATAAACATTTCTTGTCTGGAAAAAGCTTGATTCTGAAAAGGTCTCGCATTGAGGACGGCTACTATCTTTTTGATATCAGCATTCAAATCCTCAAAGGATGTGTAAATGTTTTCTTTTAACTTTTCTATAAGATGTGTTTCAAGGTAACGCACATGATTCTCGACCGTTGGCTTTCCCTTAGGCTTACGAGCCGGTGGTGGGAGCACAATCGTATCATAGAAGTCTTCCAGATCAGAGAAGGTTGACTGTAATACAAGATCATCTTTTGTATGCTTCGTAACAGCTGTTTTTAGATTATCCGGGACAAAATGTTTAGCAACTGCACCATAGAAGGATACCGCATGTACACAGCCTTCGATAAAACAAGGAAGCTTTTCATTTGGAAATGCCTCTGCATAGATCATACTGCTCACGCCTAATGTTGTGGCAAAGATATGAACTCTCATGATTTCACCGGTTGTAACATCCGTCAGAAGTCCAGGCTGGTCGCCAACCCAGTCGATGTACATCTTTTCACCAGGCTTGCGATTTACCGCCATTGAAATTTTTGTGCCACCATAGTTTTCCTGAACAAAACGTTGATAGTATTTATAGAACTGAGATTTTTCATATCCATCTGGATTCTTTTCTTTGTAGTCCAGCCAACAGAATGAAATATTTACTCTACTGTTTGGGGCATGAATACGATCATAGTAATACTGAAAATCTGGAAGTGGAACTTCTTTGCGTTGAAGATTTTTCTGTGGGTAAAAGAGGTTCTCTACTTTTTTTGGTGACATAGCTTCAAGCTCGTCAATGGTAAGCTCAAGAGCCTTATATCGACTCATGATCAAGTTAAGAGTGCTTGATCCGATTCGAAAACGATCCATAACAGATCTGGTTGGGCACTTATTCAGACGCATCTGAATAGCACCAATAATAGTGTTGTAGTCCTGCATAAAAATGCCTCCTTTCGTAATCTAAAAATAATGACTACGAAAAAACTATAACACTTTATAAGAATGCGTGATCCGACGAAGCGGAAAAGTGTTCCGTTACGACCGGAAACACTGATCCGTTGCTAGCGGAATCGGTGATCCGATGAAGCGGAATTTGCAAACGTATTGAAAGCTATGGTCCGAAGTTCGTGGAGAATATCGTTCAGGCTATTTCAAGGGATATTTTGTGCTATGCCATGAAAACATTATCGCATTGTATGATATGTGCTCATGTGCATGATGAATTGATTATTGAGTGCAGGGAGGATGTATCTCTTAATGCAATCTGCGAGCAGATGGGAAGAACACCGCCCTGGGCGGAGGGATTAATTCTTAGAGCTGATGGATATGAGACAAAATTTTACAAAAAAGATTAAAGAAAAACCTTCAGATTCGAATGTGTAATCTGAAGGTTTAAAATTGTGTGCCATTAACTTTACAATGAATGCCATCTGCAACAGCTATTTCTGTGTAATAATGTGCGTTAATTGAATCGACAAGAAGATTACTGCCATTTCTTTCGCATGATTCGAGGATGGATTTTTTCTGTGGACGGTCGTAAGAATATTCTTTTTTTCTAATAAGCTTTGAATTTTCGTCAAGAGCAAATACAAATCGGATTAATTCCACATCCTGTCCTGGCATATATTTTTCTTTGCCTTGTTGGCTGCCATTGCTTTCGTCTATCCATGTACAGATACAATACTTTTCCATATTGATATTAGCATTGACAGCAATTTTGTTATTGGATACCCAGCCAAGCATATAGCCAGTATTGATATCTGTAAGTAGAACATCAACGTTATTTAGTTTGGTACTGCTAAGAGCAGGATTATAGTTTATTGTAAGTGGTCCACTATTTTTCCAGAATATATCCGTGCTATTTGTGAAATTTTGAACCTTCTTGTACATTTTGGATGTGGTAGCTATGTTATTTGGAATAATAGCAGTGCTGATGGGATTTCTGCCAATTATATCATTGAAGAGATATTGCGGCTTATTATAGCCATTTGATCTATATGTATTACTTTGGATTCCCATTAAGTGCGGGAAATTGGCTTTTTCTCCAATTAGCATGAAGCTGTTTCCGTTGTAAGTAATAACAAAATAGAATGTCTTCAAATAATTATCCTGGAAAAAATCGGCACACGCTTGAATGTCAGTAATATTCATATGTGTATTAATTCTCCTTTACAAAAACAAAAGCCCCTGGATTTACCCAAGAGCTTTGTTACCGGCAATCGTTCACGATTATTTTTTAAACAGGGGAGTGCCCGGATCAGCCGATATGATTCCCTCAGCATGTGAGCCTGTGTTATTTCCTACTTCTATTATACACAATTTTAGAAAAAAATCCACTGGAAAATGATGCCAAAATAGATTTTTATATCTGTGGTTAGATACTGATTATACAGATGAACTAATGAAATGTCAACCACCAAAAATAAAATAAAAAATGTACAATTTTGTAAAAAAGATTAGAAATTTCTGCAGGGAGGTTAAAAACTCCCTGATTTTTTTTGCCTGTGACTTGAGGAAATACCTCACAAATATTTTTTCAAGGAGGGTAATTCAATGGAATTACAGATTTTTCAGAATGCGGAGTTTGGCTCAGTCCGCAGCACAATGATAGGTGGAGAGCCATTTTTTGTAGGTAAGGATGTTGCAGAGATTCTTGGATATTCAGATCCTAACAAAGCGATTGCTATGCATGTTGATGAGGAAGACAAACTCAACGACAAAACAGCGTCGAGTTTAGGACAGCGTGGAGGATGGTTTATCAACGAGTCCGGTCTTTACAGTCTTATCTTATCCAGCAAGCTTCCTGCAGCAAAGAGATTCAAGAGATGGGTGACATCGGAGGTTCTTCCTGCAATCAGAAGACATGGCTTATATGCAGTTGATGACATGCTGAATAATCCGGATGCTCTGATCGAGGCACTTCAGGCTTACAAGGCTGAGCGTATGCAGAGAATGGCACTGGAAGCAGAAAATGCAGTACAGAAACAGCAGCTTATCGAGATGCAGCCTAAGGCAAGTTATTACGATGTGGTTCTTAACAGTCCGGACCTTGTATCTATCACTGAGATTTCAAAGGACTACGGATGGAGTGCACAGAAGATGAATGAGTATCTTCACAGACAGGGTATTCAGTTCAAGCAGGGTGGCAGAATCTGGATTCTTTATCAGAAGTATGCGGAAAAGGGTTATACCAGCACAAAGACACATACTTATCCTGCAACAGACGGAAGCATTCATACCAAGGTTCATACCTACTGGACTCAGAAGGGCAGACTTTTCATCTATGACTTATTAAAGGCAGACGGTATTTTGCCTCTTATTGAACAGGAGGATTAAATATGTCGGTCAGTAAATTCAACAACGAAGGTTATTACGATCCTGTTGTATATGAAGCACTGACCAAGGTGGAGGCGGAGGAGCGTGCAGCCAGAGCGGCTGCCGCTTACCGTCCTTTGGTCTATATATGCTCACCGTATGCAGGAGATATCGAAAAGAATACTTACAGAGCCAGGGCATTTTCAAGATTTGCAGTGGAGAAAAACTGTATTCCTATGGCACCGCATTTATTATTTCCACAGTTTATGGATGAAGCTACGGAAAGATGGCTTGGTCTGAAAATGGGGATCGTTCTTTTAAGTAAGTGTGAACAGGTCTGGGTATTCGGAGATGTTATTTCAGAAGGTATGGCTGCAGAGATTGAAAAAGCAAAGAAGCAGCATAAAAAGATTCGCTATTTTACAGAGGATTTGAAGGAGGTAGGTCATGAAGATAGCATATGGTAATTCCCGTATGGAGAAAAAGTGGAAAAACAATGAGATATCCTGGGAGGATTTCTGCAAAAGGGTAAGTACCACTCAGACTACTACAGAAACTGTGGATGAGTACAGAAAAATGTCAAAGCCTCAGCAGGATTCCATTAAAGATGTGGGTGGTTTTGTTGCCGGGCATCTGAAAGCAGGCAGACGTAAAAACGGTACCGTGCTTTGCCGTTCTATGCTCACTCTTGATATGGATCATGGCAGTGCAGACATTCTGGATGAACTGGATATGTTTAATTCCCATAAGATGTGCATTTATTCTACCCACAAGCATACACCGGAAGCACCGAGACTACGACTGATCATGCCGCTTACAAGAGATGTGTCAGAAGATGAATATCCGGCAGTTGCACGTAAGGTGGCCCAGGAGATCGGCATGGATATGTTTGATGATACAACCTATCAGCCGCACAGACTGATGTACTGGCCTTCGACCTCTTCAAATGGGGAATACATTTACCGTGTTATGGATGGAGATGTTGTAGATCCGGATTATTATCTTGGACTTTATGATGACTGGCGTGATGTTTCTACATGGCCTGTATCTTCAAGAGAATCAGAAGCCGTGAAAAAAACTGCATCGCAGCAGGCTGATCCGCTTACCAAGGATGGTGTGGTAGGAGCATTTTGCCGTACCTATTCTATCAAGGATGCGATTGATAAATTTCTTGGAGATGTGTATGAGCCATCTGCAATGGAAGGCAGATACGATTATATTCCTGCGGACAGCAGTGCCGGTGTAACCATTATCGACGATAAGTTTTCCTATAGTTTCCATGCGACAGATCCTGCATGTGGTCAGCTGCTGAATGCCTTTGACGTGGTTAGGGTTCATAAGTTCTCTGATGATGATCCGAAAAAGTCATTCAAGGCAATGGCTAAATTTGCAAGTTCAGATGATGAGGTAAAGCTTCTCATTTTCAAGGAAAAACAGGAAAGTGCAACAGAGGATTTTGATGAAGAGGGTCCGGATGCTTGGAAGAAGAAACTGGAATATGAAGATAAATCATTACAGCTAAAAAATACACTTCGTAATCTGACTCTTATATTGGAGAACGATCCGAATCTCAGGGATATCGTGTTCAATCAGCACCTTGATGGCATGGAGATAAAAGGTGATGTTCCCTGGAAGCATCCGTCAAAGTTCTGGAGAGATGCCGATGATGCCCAGCTGATCAGTTACGTGGATGAGAATTACGGAACGTTTTCACAGAGGAATTATGATATTGCAGTTGCAAAGGTCACGGATGACCGCTCTTATCATCCGATCCGTGAGTTCCTGCAGGCACTTCCTGAGTGGGACAAGGTTGAGAGAGTGGATACGCTTTTGATTGATTATCTGGGAGCAGCTGACAATAAATATGTTCGTGCGGTCACCAGAAAGACTTTATGTGCTGCGGCATGTCGTGTGTTAAATCCAGGCTGTAAGTTTGATACCATGCTTGTCCTGAATGGAAGTCAGGGAATTGGTAAGAGTACACTGATTGCCAAGCTTGGCGGTGAGTGGTTGGTGTGGGCTGTAAGCATACAGCAACTGTGCCGAAGGAAGAACAGTTTATTGTGGAAGGCAGACATGAAGGGATTGTTACAAAGGAAGAGTTCCTGAGAGCACAGGAGATATTTTGTAAGCAGAGAAAGACGAAGAAGGTCATACCAAAGACTTATCCGCTTTATCGGAAGGTTAAGTGTGGCACCTGCGGAAGGGCGATGACTTATAAGACGTATTCTTTCCGTGGAGAGGAATATAAGTATTTTGGATGCCCTCATGCCAAGGAGCAGGTTGGAGAAGATGGATGCTGCAAGAGATATGTTACTGAAGATAATCTGAATGCTATTGTCTGGTCAGTGGTTAGACAACTACTTGATATGACGGATGCTTTTAAGAAAAAACTTGATAAGCAGAACAGTATCAGCAGACAGGAGAATCTTTTTCTGACCGAGAAGCTTTCCGGACTGCAGCAGGAAAAGGAAAAATGTGAGTCTGACAGATTTGCAAATGTGGATCAGTTTATGGCAGGTATGCTGGATAAGGAAGTGTACCAGAGAAGAAGAGCAGACCTTGGCAGGCTTGCTGAAAGACTTGAGGCTGATATTGCAGAACTGGAGCAGAAGCTTAAGGCAGCGGAAACTGCTAAGGATGACAGCTTGTCACAGGCACTTGGTGTGATGAAGAAGTATTCCGGAGCAGATGAACTGACACAGGCGATGGTACAGGAAATGATTGAGAAGGTTGTTGTTACGGATCCGGAGCATGTGGAGATTGTCTGGAAGTTCAAGGATGAGGTTAGAAAGTTTATAGGAGTGTAAGGTTGGAGCCGGTTGGATGATGAATCTGACTGGCTTTTTTTTGATTGAAAAAATGGCAGTTATGATGTACTATAAATTATACGAATAAGACAACTGATTTTTGGTTGAGGATTGGAATTATGGTAAAAAACAATATCGAAGTTGATGTAAAAGTAAAATGCATAGAGCAGGGAAAAACACAGGTGCAGCTAGCTGAAGAGATTGACACTACAAAAGCCTATGTTAATCGTGTCATCAAGAAGCAGGGTGGTGTTGTGAATAAGACTTTTGTGCAGATGATGGAAGTACTGGGGTATGATATTGAACTTACTTATGTGAGAAGGGGAAAATAAAGCTAATTGGGAGAGATGGTTATGTCAAAAAAGTTGCCAAAAAGATATGTCAATGAAAAAGCAGTTAAACGCGCATTGGGGATAGATTCTTTTCGTAATGTATCAAAGGACAAAATTATGGAATTTGCTTCATTGATTCCTTATATGGATAAGGATGTGGCAATTGCTATCATCAATCAATTTCCGGTATATGCGGATTTTGGAAAGGCAACAATAGAACAGTATACACAGGCATGCAGCAATATTCTTGAAAAGAATAAGGAAAGTCAAATGGCTGTTATTAATGGTTATCAAACCATTCTTGATGCATTAGCGAAGAGGATTGAGAAGGAAAATATATCTGAGATAGAACGAAAGTCAATTACGGAAGATATGATTGCGGTAGCGGATAAGATTGCTGAAGCAGACTTACAGAATAAGAATTTCCTTGAGAGGATGGGAACTAAACTACTGTGGGCTGTAGGGATTGGTTTTGCTGCAATTGGTGCGGGAATAGGAATTCATTCGGCATTTGGAGGTGGAGATTCCTTACCACAGGTGTCAGGTGATGAGGAAGACCGTTGAACTGAATGCGATAATTACAGTGAATCAACAATAGAAAAATATAGAAAGGGACAGTAAGATGATTAGTTGGAATTTCCCCGGCAACCAGGATGGACAGGTAAAAGGCGTTGCTGATGCAGGTATTGAAAATTTTAATGGAACTGAGCTTTCATCTTTGGCACGAGAAAATTGCCAAAACTCTTTGGATGCTGCATTGGATGATAATAATCCAGATGTTCTGGTTGAATTTGAAAGATATTTTGTGTCTACAAATCAGATTCCGGGTATTGTGGAATATCGAAATATCTTGAAAAAATGCAAGACTTTTTGGGATAGATCGAAGAGTGAAAAAGCTAAACTTTTTTTGAAGGATGCAATTAAAGAGGCAGAAAAGGAGAATACTTTTGTGCTCAGAATCAGTGATTACAATACAACGGGACTTTCAGATCCGTATGCACAATCAGATGATCCTTTTAATTTTAGCTTCGATGGATGGAATGCATTGATAAAAATTGATGGCGGTGCGAACAAAGGCGATGACAAAGCAGGTGCATTTGGCATTGGTAAAAGTGCTCCATTTAGTAATTCGCATTATAGATTGGTGTTTTACAGAACATACAATCAGAAATATGAGCGTGCAGCACAGGGCATTTCAAGATTAATGTCATATCAAGATGGTGCATTAATGACTAGTGGTATTGGTTATTACGGAGAAGCAAAAGGAAATAATCCGGTAGAGGTAATACCAGAACTTGATAGCATAAATAGAAGATCCGAAGTAGGGACGGATGTCTTTATTTATGGATTTAAGTCAGCAAGCGAGTGGGAAACAGAAATTACTGTAGCGTTATTGGAAAGTTTTCTTATGTCATTTTTTAATGGGCAGCTTCGGGTAAAGGTACAGGGAAGAGAAATCAATAAAAAATCATTACCAGGATATATGGAACGCGTTCATAGAGAACGCCCGGGTGCGACCAAAGGAACTTATGGTAATTATCTTGCATTGACGCGAACGGAGGGAGTTCATACATATTCACAGGATTTTCATGGTATGGGTACATTGGAATTGAGACTGTTGGTCGACCCGAATGAAAAACTGGACAGAAAAGTTTTGATTGTGAGGAAAGCCGGAATGAAATTATTCCGTCTTGGAAATATATCCAAGTTGGTTCCCTTTACAGGAATTCTTGAATTAAAGGGAAAAGATTTGAACAGTTATTTCCGTGCTATGGAAACGGTTGCTCATGATAATTGGGAACCTGGAAGACATTCAAATCCGAAGCAGGCTAAAGCATATTATGAGGAAATTAAGGACTGGATTAGAACCATTGTGGCAGAACTTGCTGAACATACAAGCGATGATGAAATGGATGTTGAGGGTTTAGGCGGTGTTCTTCAAAAAGAGCCGGAGGCAGTAGAAACTGGAGCTTCAGATAATAAACGAGAAAATATTAATGATCATCTAGGAAACATTGATGTATTGGAGCGTCCAACTAAGACTCCATCAAAAGGATTCTTTTATGGAAAAGGGGATGAAGGCAGCAGTCAATCTACAACCACAAGTGGAACACTTGGTAAGACAGGCTGTTGTGGTCAAGCATTTTTGTAACACTTGTGGCTAAAAATTTTTTGGATTGTTGCTTATAGGCTACTGGAGCTGTCTGGTCATATCAAGGATGCTCCGCACCGCTGG
>Ga0256405_10005792_pt1 | contig 20732 bp, 19 predicted proteins | sample RumenRJG_02DNA_FD_189096 | JGI IMG/M metagenome (GOLD analysis project Ga0256405, IMG submission 189096) | Bovine rumen microbial communities from Lethbridge, Alberta, Canada - RJG_02 | ecosystem: Host-associated > Mammals > Digestive system > Stomach > Rumen | place: Canada: Alberta... | reverse complement strand
GAAGTGCAACGAGTACCACCGTCGGTGGGTGAATTCGTATTTTTGGCGTACAAAGCAACAGCAGGAAGTGGACTACCTGGAAGAGGGAGGAGGAAAACTGAGCGCATACGAGATAAAATGGAACCCGCGCACCAAAGCATCTCTTACCAAGACCTTCGCCGAAGCCTATCCAAATACCGAACTAGAGGTTATCACTCCCGAAAACATAACTGACTTTCTAATTTAGGTCGGCCCGTATGGCACAGATTTTTGAACCATGAAAATACAATTTGTTAGCGACCTGCACCTGGAATTTCCAGAGAACCGTGCCTATCTTGCGGAGCATCCGTTGGAGGTGAAGGGCGACATATTGCTCGTTGCGGGCGACACCGCCTATCTCGACCTTCCCGATTCCAAGGAGGACACCTATTCGCGGTATGCTTTCTGGGATTGGGCCTCGGAACACTATCAACGAGTGATTGTATGCTTTGGCAATCACGATTTCTATGGGCACTATGACCTCGCCACCATTCCCGACGGCTACTGCAAGCAGATACGGTCAAACGTGCATGCATACTATAATGGAGTTGTCAATATGGGTGATGTCGATATCTTTGTCTCTACCCTTTGGGCGTATATCAAACCCGAAAACTCCTATCTGACAGAGAGGGGCGTGAGTGACTTTTACCGAATCAGATATAACGGCCACCGTCTTTCGTCCGACACCTTCAACCTTGAGCATGAGCGCTGTCTGCAGTTTGTGAAGAAGGCCGTCTCGGAGAGTATTGCAAAGTTCAAGATCACGCTCACACATCATGTGCCGACAGGGCTATGCACCGCTCCTGAGTTCCGCGACAGCCTTATAAACGGAGCCTTTACTGTGGAATTGGGCAACTACATCGCAGAGTCAGGCATCGACTATTGGATTTACGGGCACTCGCATAGAAATATCGACGCACAGATTGGCGACACACGTATCATTTCTAACCAGTTGGGGTACGTCTCTCATGGAGAACATAGAACTAACGGATTTGACCCAGGACGATGCATAATATTATAATATGAAGAAAATATGCAGGAACAACCTATCGTAATCAGGAACATGCAGGGAGAAGCAATCGCCCGGCTTGGCGAGGAACAATGCTGCACGGATGACCTCAGCACGGCATACCTCGACGAATTGGACCTTTGTACATGTAAGAATAAAACAGCAAAGACTATCAACTATGCCTGAGGCAAACCGCATAGAATTCAAACGAGAGCCACCCGACCTTGACAGTGTCTACCAAAACAGGACGGCTGTAAACCAAAACAGGTGAATGTGACGCAAAGTGTAAACCAAAATCGTGATGGCGTAAACCAGATCAGGGATATGAAGCAAACAATGTAAACCGATTCAGTTTTGCTGTGGCGTCGGCTCGGCCGACAACCATCCCAAATCTGTCTGTCGTGGCCACCGACTTTATGGAGGTAACCAATTTCAGGGAAAGTCAATAAGATATTCATTTCGTCCAAAAAAATGTATTTTTTTCTTTGTTGTTCGTCCAAAAAAATGTATTTTTTTCTTTGTTGTTCGTCCAAAAAAATGTATTTTTTTCTTTGTTGTTCGTCCAAAAAAATGTATTTTTGCACTCGATAATCATCCAAAAAAATGTAGTCAATAACAGTGGAACGTCTAATATACAATGATTTATTAAGATGGAAGCATAATACCCATAGAAACCAAGGAGATGTTGTTGGGTGACAATGGATTTTTCGAATACAAAGGGGCATTGTCGGAGCAATATGTATTATCACAGTTGATAACATCAGAAGTGCCCATCCACTACTATTCCACCAATGACTCACAAGTGGAGGTGGATTTCATTATCCAAACCGAAAGCCAGATTATACCCATAGAGGTAAAAGCTGAGAAAAACGTCCATTCAAAATCGCTCCGCGTGTTCATAGAAAAAAATCCAGAATTGAAGGGAGTACGATTGTCAATGCTTCCATTCGAGCAGCAGGAATGGATGGATAACATACCTCTATATGGTATATCAAAGTTGATAGAAAATTTTCAATGAAGATTGACTTTCTATACTCGACGGACTTTCTGGCTATGAATGCGCCGGAGCTGGGACACACCTGCATGCACCTGCTGTGCAGGGCGGGGGAAGGAAGCTTCGTGTTCAACGAGCGGTGCTACCACATCGTGAAGAACGACCTGGTGGTGATACCACACCCCAACAGGGCTAAGAACCTCGCGGCGGCACCGGGGATGGAGGTGGAGTGGTTTGCCGCCGACAACAAATTCTTGCATAGCCTACTGCCGTCGAACAACTACAGCATCGGGGGCAGCATCAGCCTCAACCAGAACCCCGTCATCAAGGTCGACGACCGTCAGGCGGAAATCCTGCTGGAGGACTTCCACCGGCTCCGCGACCGCCTCGACGACCGCCACCTGCTCTTCTACCGCGAAATGATGGGGAGCCTCTGCCTGACGATGATGTACGACATCTTCGAACTCCACGCCCGGCGCGACGCCACCGACACCCACAGCGACCGCACCGCCATCATCGTCCGCCAGCTGACCGACATGCTCGCCACAGGCATCAGCCGCACCGAGCGCGACGTCAGCTACTATGCTGAGCGCCTAAACGTTTCCACAAAATACCTCTCCGCCACCGTTAAGCGCGTCACCGGCCACAGCGTGAGCAGCTTCATCGACCGCGCCACAGTGCCCATCCTGAAAAAATACCTCAACGACGAGCGTCTGTCGCTCACGCAGATAGCCGACCGGATGAGCTTCACCTCGCTGAGTTACTTCAGCCGCTACTGCACCAAGCACCTCGGCCAGTCGCCCAGCGACTACCGCCGCAGCCTCCAGCCGCGAGGGTGAATGCAATCATAGAGATAGCCAACCACAGCCGCCGCCAGCACAGCCAGCAGGATTGCTTTATTTGTTTTAGTATGCTTCATCGCAAATCACAGTTTAAAAGAATACATTTCAGCGAGAAGCTGGTGCAGGTCGCACTGGGCGGCGAGGCGACGTGCGAGAGCAGAAGAGGAAAGACTTTGCTCGAGTAGGTAGTCGGTAAGCGACAGTTCGCCTGCAAGGAATGCACGATGCAGCAGGTCAGCATCTGCGGTAGGAAGCGTGCTGTCCATCTGCGCAATGAGAGCGACGAGACGCTGCGCCTCTTGCAAGAGACTTCTATACCGTGAGGAGAGCTGCAGACGAATTGCATCGCCGTGTGATTGGACAGCTTCAGCGTTAAGCCGTGCTTGGCGCACTCGACCGATGTTGCCCCAAAGAGGCAGCGAGAGACCGAAAGTGACGCCTTGTAAGGTGTTGCCCTCTACAAACTCGCCCATATAACCTATCGACCAACGCGGAAGGGTCTGCGCACGAGTGAGGCGAACGGTACGCTGTGCGATGTCGCTCTCGCTGCGGACAGCGGCCAACGACGGGTCGGCGGCACTAACGGACGAAAGCCACGCCGCTGTGTCGACAGGCAAAACCGCAACAGGGAACTCTGCACAATCGAACTGCAACAGCACCCCACCATTCAGGGCCTGCAACTCTGCCCTGCAGCGGTCACGCTCCATTTCAGCCTCAGCCAGCGCAGCCTCGGCGGTGGTCAGGCTCAGTCGGGCACGGTTGGCCTCAAGCTGGTTGGCGTTGCCCTGCTGCATCATCTTGTCGTAGGCTTCGGCCACCTGTCGGGCACGTTCGGCGTCGGCGCGGCGCAAGGCGACAATGGCGTTGCTATAGATGAGCCGTATGCAAGTCTGTTTGGCAGCGAGCAGAATCTGCTGCCGTCCGTAGCGGTACTGATACTCAGCGCTACTGTCTCGCACAGCGGCCAGTCGCCGCTGCCATACATAGACGGTCGGGAAATTGAATTCCTGCCTTACCGCAACATCGATACGCGGACCCACCGACGACGGCATTCCCCACAAATAGCCTGCTTCGACGGTAGGGTTGTCGGGGGCAAGCCCCGTGTGATGTGCCGCCACTTCGGCATCGGCCCGTTGCCGCAAGGCACGGAGTTCAGTGCTGTTCCGTTCTATCTGTTCCAACACAGGGGTATAGACCTCCTGGGAGATTGAAAATTGAAAATTGAAAATTGATATTAGTGCTGCTGCTATAATCTTATTTTTCATAATCATTCATCTTTAAACTTTAAACCAAAACCTTTAAACTCCGCCCTGCGCTCAAACCATTCGTACACTATGGGCATCAGGTAGAGATTGAGAAGCGTGGACGTGAGCAAGCCGCCAAGCACGACGACGGCCATAGGGCTCTGTATCTCGTTGCCGGGCTTGTCGCCGTTGAATACCAACGGTATCAGTGCCAACGCCGAAGTGAGGGCAGTCATCAGGATTGGATTCAGTCGGTCGACAGAGCCTTCAACCACTGCCGTACGTATGGGCAAGCCCGAAGCCACGAGATGTTGGTAGCGCGATACAAGCAATATGCCGTTGCGCGTGGCGATGCCGAAAAGCGTAATGAAGCCAATGATGGAGGGAATGCTCAGCACACGGCTGGAGAGTGCCACAGCCAGCACGCCACCAATCAAAGCCAGCGGCAGACTTGCCATTACGATGGCTGCCAGCGGCACATTGCGGAACTCGCCAAAGAGCAGCAAGAAGATGACCAGCAGCGCCAGAATGGTGGCTATGGTCAATGTTCGCGACGCACTCTGAGCGCTTTCGAACTGGCCGCCATATTCGACGCGGTAACCTGCTGGCAGGACCACCCTGCGGGCGATGGTCTTCTGCACGTCGGTGACGACACTCTGCAGGTCGCGCCCCGACACATTAGCCGACACCACCAGCTTGCGCTGCACATTCTCGCGCGTAATGGTGCTGGGACCTGCTGTCGAGACAATGTCGGCCACCTCCTCGAGGGGTATCTTGCCCCCGTCGGGCAAATCGATTAAGGTACTTCGCACAGCATCGATGTCAGAGGTGTAGTTGCTGTCCATCCGCAATACAAGGTCGAAAATGCGTTGCCCCTCGTAGATATCGGCAATCTTCTCGCCGCTGAAAGCTAGGTTGACAAAGCGGTTGAAGTCGTCTATGCCGATGCCGTGGGCCGCCAGAGCTCGTCGGTTGGCGCGTATCTGCAGCTGCGGTGTTTCGGCAATCTGCTCCACCGCCACGTCCACAAGGCCGTCAATTTCTTCTATACATCCCTTTATCTGGTTGCCAATCAAAAGCATCCGGTTCAGGTCGGTGCCGAAGAGTTTGATTGCGATATTGGCGCGAGTACCAGAGAGCATATGGTCGATGCGGTGTCCAAGAGGCTGTCCGATGGTGACGGCGATGCCGGGGATTGAGACCAGCCGCTGACGCATATCGTCGAAAACTTCCTTGCGGCTGCGACCGGCAAGGGTGAACTGCACATCCAGTTCGGTGCTGTTGACCGACTGCGAATGCTCGTCCAACTCGCCGCGTCCGGTGCGCCGTGCGGTGGATGTCACCTCTGGTACTTGCATCAGCTCACGTTCCATCAGGTTGCCCAATTCATCGCTCACGTCGAGCGAGGTGCCAGGTGCAGTCACAGCCGTGATGACCGCCGAGCCCTCGTTGAAGTCGGGCAAAAAACTGCGTCCCATCAGGAAGAACATCACCACGGCAGCCACCAGCAGCACAGCGGTGCTTGACACCATCGTGCGATGATGTGCCATCGACCAGTCGAGCGAACGACGATAGCAGCGTGTGAGCCATGCGGAAAGTCGGCTTTCGCGGCTGTTCTTTGCCAGATAGCGCTCATCAGAGAGCATCATCCTGCACATCAGCGGCGTGACCGTCATAGCCACCAGCAGCGACATAGCGAGTGAAACAATATATGCAACGCCAAGCGGTTTCAGCATCCTACCTTCCATTCCAGAAAGGAAGAAGAGCGGCAAGAATGCCACCATCACGATGAACGTTGCGTTGAGGATTGAGGAGCGAATTTCGGACGAGGCATCGAAAACCACCTTGAAGGCGTTCTCGCGCTGTTCGGACGGCAAAGCGTGGTTTTGTCGCAGCCGCTTGTAAACGTTCTCCACGTCGATAATGGCGTCGTCGACCAGCGAACCAATGGCGATACACATTCCGCCGAGGGTCATTGTGTTGATATTCATTCCTATCAGGTGCAGCACCACCAACGAACCAAGCAGCGACAACGGTATGGCCAGCACCGATATGACCGTTGTGCGCCAGCTGCCAAGGAAGAGGAACAATATAAGTATGACAAGCAATGCGCCTTCCACCAGCGCACGACCCACGTTGTTGACCGAACTCTCGATGAAGTCGGCTTGACGGAAAATACGGGTGTCGAGTCTTACGTCGGCAGGCAGCGACTTCTGTATGTCACGCAGGTTGTCCTCAATCTTCTCCGTGACCTTTAGCGTGTTGATGTTGGGCTGTTTGGTGATGGAAAGTATGACTGCTGGCGAGGCATTCTGCGAGGCGGTACCAAGCTTTACAGCAGCACCCACGCGCACCTCTGCCACGTCGGCGAGGGTGACGGGCTTGCCGTCGGACATCTTCACCAATGTGGCACCCAGCTCGTCAAGGTCGGTAGTGCGTGCCATACCGCGTAGGGCGTATTCGTTGCCGAAATCGCGCACAACGCCACCAGACGAGTTGGCACTCATCGTGCTGCCCGCCCGTTGCAGGTCGTCCATCGTAACGCCGTAGACGGCCATCCGCTGCGGGTCGGCAAGAATCTGATATTGCTTGTAGTCGCCGCCAATTATGGTCACTTGCGACACTCCACCGGTGGCAAGTATGGCAGGCTTGATGGTCCATTCGGCCAGCGTTCGCAGCTCCATCATAGAAGTAGTGTCGGATTGAAGGCCAACAAACAGAATCTCACCCATAATGCTCGACTGTGGAGCCAGCTGCGGCGTGATGCCGTCAGGCAAAGACTCTCCGAGGGCAGACATCTTCTCGCTCACAATCTGGCGTGCCTTGAAGACATCCATACCCCAGTTGAATTCCGCCCATACGAATGAGTATCCCGACATCGAGGCCGAGCGCACACGGCGCACATTGGTGGCACCGTTGACGGCCGTCTCGATGGGGAAAGTCACCAGGCGTTCCACCTCTTCAGCCGCCATACCGTGAGCGTCGGTCATCACCACCACCGTGGGTGCCGTCAGGTCGGGAAAAACATCAATATCCATCTGTTTCGACGACCAGACGCCGCCTATCACCACCAACACCGCACCAAGGATGACAACAAGCCGGTTCTTCAACGAGAACCGTATAATATTGTTTATGATATTCATAGCAAGTCCTCCCTATGGTTAGTGTTGATGGCCCGATTCGGCATTGAGGCCGCCGGACATCTGGGTTAACTTCACCAACACGGCTCCACGGGTTATAACGCGCTCCGTACCGTCAAGGCCGCTGGTAATCTCGGTACGGAGGCCGTCGTTTTGGCCGACAGTCACTTCGCGTTTTTCGAAGTATTCAGGCGTCAGCTGCACATAGACAAACCAGTTTCCCATTTCCTCAATGAGCGCTGAGGTAGGGATGGTGACTGCCGGACGGCTGCCGTTTGTATGGATGAACATCTCAACTATCGAGCCTGGAAGCAGTCCTGCCACGTTACGCACTTCAAAAGTGACAGGCACCATCGGGGATGACAAGTCGACAGCTCGGCCGTATGAGACCACTTTGCCGCCAAGTTCTTCGAGGCTATAAGTGCGACCTTCGCTTGTAGTGCGAAGTGTTGCAGTGGTTATATCAGCTAGCAGCTTCCAGTAGCGCGACGGTACATCGGCACGCACCATAAGCTGTCGGTTCTGAGACACCACAGCCAACGGCTGCCCGGCTTCGACATACTCGCCACTGCGGACAAGCAGCTGCTTGATATATCCATTGATTGGCGACTTTGCTGCCAGTCGTCCCGACGAGAAGTGACTACGCAGATTGTTGTACACCGCCTCGGCCTGTTCCAGGTTGGCTTTAGCACGTTGCAGTTCGGCCTCCGACACAATGCGGTCGGCAGCGAGCGACTGTTTGCGCTCATATTCGGTCTTGGCCAACCTATAGGCCGATTCTGCTTCGCTGTAACGCACAGCGAGGTTGCCTTCGGCCATCGCCCCGCTCTCAATGGAAAAGAGCGTCTGTCCGCCGCTGACGGCGCTGCCCTCCACAAGCGAAGCTATGGCCGCGGACACGATGCCGCTGCCCTGCGCCGCCACCACACGCTCGTCGCCCTGCGAGGGCTGCACCTGCGCCATTGAGCGGATGACCTGTCCGAACAACTCGCGGCGGCAGCTGTCGGTGGCGAAATCAACCTTCCAACTCATCTCCTTGGTAAAGACCACGCCGTTGCTGCTGGCGGCTTTCAGGTCGGCAGCGATATGCTGTGCCTCGTGATCGTCGTCGCATACGGTGAATGTCGGGGTGACGAGATGCGAAGTGCCGTCAGGCGTAGTGATTTCAAAGGTTATGCAAGCCTCGCCGGTAGATGCAGGTACCAAGTGGAACTTGTAGATGCCCAGCCTTGTCGGTGTATCAAGGGTCTGCTCGGTACTGCCGATGGTGGCTTTGATTGTGCCGCTCTCAAGAGGTTTGAAACTGTCAAGCCAGGTAAAGTGCGCCACTATCTCGCAGGTATCGCCTACCACTGGCGGTGTCACCTCGGCATAAACTTCAAACAATTCATTATATGCTGTCAGTTGCAGACTTTCGTCGTGCGAATGGGTGTCGTCCTTCACCGCCCGACTGCAACTTGCTGTCAACATCAATATGCCGACAGCCAATAGGACGAATAGTTTCGTTCTCATTGCTGATTTCTGTCTTAAAATGAATACAATGGCATTGTCAGCCAAAAAGCCGAAACGCCGTTAATAAACAATTAGGGTAAAGAAAATCAGCACAATGGTGGAGCACGAAGAGAATGGGCGCGATGTGGCCGAAAGACAGCTTCACTCACAATGGAAGCCGACGGAATACGCTCAGCCTCGAGGGGAGTCTCTTCCCAGCTGTCGAAAAGAACCGCCGACAATGTCGGCAACGGTACATCGTCGCTGTGTCGCACCACGGCAGATGCCACCGACTGACTTATTAGGCAAGTCTCTGGCCCGTCGTGATGGTGAGAAGAATCGTGGTCGTGATGATGGTGGTGTCCGTTGTCGTGCAAATACAGCACCTCCACCGGCACACTGTCGTGATGGTGGTGCGGCACAACCACGTGAGCCAGCAAAAAAACATTGGCCAGCAGCAAGAATAATATGGACACCGTTCGTTTCATTTCGCCATAATTAACGCAAAAGCAATTGTATTATTGTACAAAATCTAAAACCGTACCCTTCTCGACCGCGCCACGGTGCCCATCTTGAAGAAATACCTCAACAACGAGCGCCTGTCGCTCACGCAGATAGCCGACCGGATGGACTTCACCTCGCTGAGCTATTTCAGCCGCTACTGCACCAAGCACCTCGGCCAGTCGCCCAGCGACTACCGCCGCAGCCTGCAGCCATCGCTAATTTGATTCGCCTTCGCGGGCGTGGGACTGCAGCTCCATTTTGCCGAAACGGAGAGTGATGGAGAGCGACACGAAGCGGCTGTCGGTGTGCGAGGTGCTGTAGGCGAGCAGCAGCGGGTTGGTGCTCCACGACTGCGAGCGGTTCCAGTTGAAGAGGTCGCTGACGTTGAGGGCCACCGACAGACGTTTCTGCAAGAAGTCGGTGCTGACGCCCAGGTCGATGCTGTGGCTGCCCTGACTCTGTGCGAATAGCGACTGAGTGGGCGAAGCGTAGTTGCCCGACAGGTTGATGCGCACACGGCGGGCGATGTTGGCCCAGCAGTTGAGGCGGAAGCTGTAGGAGGTCATTGTGCTGCTGTAGTGGCCGGCCTTGGGGTGGTCCACCTCGTAGCCCGACCGGTAGAGGTTGGCGTAGAGGCGGAAGTTGAGCCAGGCGACAGGGCGATAGGTGACGTTGCCTTCGATGCCTAACCTGAAGCTGGAACCAACATTGTAGGGCATACGGAAGCTGACGATGCGGCCCAGAAAAGGGTCCACCTCGGTGCCGGCCTCGTCGCAGTAGCTGATGTTGCCCGACGACAGGCGTGCATAGCTCTCGATGCCGACGGAGCCGACTTTCGAGAAATAGCGGTTCCAACTGAGGTCGAAATTGTGGGTGTGTTCGGAGTGAAGGCCTGGATCGCCCACCTTGTAGCTGTCCTCGCTGTAGCGACGGACGGACGAGAGGTTTTCGGCCGAAGGCAGCGTTGTGGCGAGCGAGTAGTTGAAGCGGAAATAGTGCATGCTGGCAGTACGGTAGGTGAGCCCGAGCGAGGGACGCAGATAGAAGCGGCTGAGGGTGGTGTCGTCGTCGAAGAGGGCGTCGAGCCGGTAGTGGCTTGTGGTCCAATAGCCGCGCAGTCCGAGGGTTAGGGTGACGGATTTCCACTTGTGACGCAGGCTGACATTGGCCGAAAGTTGGCTGCCGTTCTCGTGCTTGTCGAAGCGTCGCAAGGTGTCGCTGATGGAGTAGGCCGTGGCTGCGGTGTCGAAATAGGAAGGAGTGGAATAGTTGCGGTTGTATGTGGGCGTAAGGGTCAGGCCTGCCGTCAGTTCGTCGCATTTGGAGAGCGGACGGTTGTAGGAAGCACTGAGCGAAAGGCTGTTGTTTGTCATCCCGCCCACGTAGCGCTTGCCGAAATCGAAGAGCGTCGAAGGCAGCGAGCCTGCCAGCAGGTCGTAATTGCGCTCCACAGTGCGGTCGTTACGACTGACGTTGAGGTTGTCGTATAAGCCAAGTGTGAAATTGTGACCCTCATTGTCGAACTTGTGCTTCCATTGCATGTTGGCCATGCCGGTGAGGTTGAAGTCTTTTGCCTGCTCGCTGTCGTTCAGCCGATAGTGGAACTCTTGCGGCCAGAAATACTGTTGGTCGGTCACAGCTAACGTGCTGCTTTGCGAGGGAAAAGCCATGGCCATTGCGAAGAGGCTGAGGTCGTTCATCGAGTCCAGCTTGTAGTTGAGCGACAGGAAGAGGTTGGCGTTCAGTCGGTCGATGTCATTTTGGTTGGATGAATGGCTGATGGCGGTGGTGTCGAAACCTGTATCCGACAGTTGCCTCATGACTTGCGACGACTGCTTGTTGCTGTGCTTTGGCGTATAGCCTGTGCCGAGATATATATTTGTTGTGAACCGTTCGTTCTGTAGCACGTAGCTTGCCCAAGGACTGATGGAGGGGCGGTTCGAAAGGCCTGTGCCGAACGAGAGGAAGTGGCTGTTTCGCAGCTTGGCGCTGGTGACAATGTTGATGATGTGGCAGCCTTCGGCCACCATGTATTTGGCCGAGGGGTTCTTGATGACCTCGATGCGCGCGATGGCGTCGGCAGGGAGCGACTCGAGGTATACCTTTAGTGTCGAGCCGTTCATGTGGGTAGGGTAGCCGTTGAGCCAAATCTCGATGTTCGAGGAGCCGCGCATGGTGATGTTGCCATCGATGTCCACCTCGACGCTTGGGGCGTTCTGCAGTGCGTCGAGGGCTGTGAGACCGCGGACGGTCTCGTCGTTCGAAACGTTATAGTTCACCACTTCGTCGTCCATGCTGTAGATGGGGCGTGGTGCCCGAACGGCAATGGTTTTCAGGGTGTGCATCTGTTGCTGCATACGGAGACTGTCGAGTCGCAGCGAGTCTTGGAGCGACTGCACGTGGAGGCTGTCGGGCAGTTTTTTCGTGGTGTCGGCAGTAGCAGACTCCTGTTCTGCAATGGCAGCCTTCAGTGCATCGAGAACCTCGATGGGAATCTGGGCTGAAATCTTTACGAAATGGCATAGCAATAGCCCTATGAGGAATGCTAATTTCTTCATTTGTATTGTTTTAATAAATTATTGGTTTCTTCGCAAGCAGGGATGCTTGCGTACCAGATTTCAACAAGCAGGGATGCTTGCGTACTAATTCGGGGGGTTAGAATTTTGGCAGTGTGGACTTTAGTTCGTCTCTTTTCTTGAGGACGTATAGAATGGTCTGCGCGTAGACTTCATTGTTAGGGCAGTGGAACACGAGGACTGTTCGCGTGGAGTCGGAATGGTAGATGAGGTACACGCCATTGTCGCCCGGCAGTGGTGTACGCGCCATGAACTGCATGTTGGTTGTTTTGGGATGGTCGTAGGCTTTGCCGTCCTTGTCTGTTACGGGTGTGATGTTGATATTGGCCGATTCGATGTTGCTGAACAGGATCGAGAGCATCGATTCGGTGAGGGTGGAGGTCTTGTTGCAGCCGAGGCTGTCGATGTTGTGTGCGAAAGCGTCGAGACCGGTATTTTTCTTCTTCTTGTCGGTGGTTGGCAGCGCCTTGAGGGCGTTCATCATGTGGCGGAAGGCGATGTCGTCGTCGGCTTCGAGCATGGTCACGGTCACCTTCGTGCCGTCGGCGACGGGCAGACCTTCGATGCACGATGCTTCGATGCCGCTGCGTTGCGCAAAGGCTTTGTATATGGCGGTTTGGCCTTTCAAAGGTGCTATGATGAGGCAGGCAACAATAAGCGATAGGATTTTTTGTTTCATATTAATAAATTGTTATGGATTAATCTAAAGATTCGATTACAGTCAAGAACCGTTGCATAACTTCGTCGGCGTTGCAATTGTCCTCGCAATAGACGCGGACGCCTTCTTTCGACATGCTGTAGCTGGAATGTGACTGCTCGTTTTGGGCCACGAGCACATCGGACTTCTGTGATGTCGAGGTTCGGGCTATCAGCACAGCAGCAATGGCGGCAAGGACAATGGCGGCTGCCGCTGCATAATGCCATCTGGGGGAGGTGCTGCGCTTCCGTCCGGCCTCCATTTCCAGAAGGTTCCTGTGCTCGTTGTGGATCTGTTCTATCAGTTGGTCAATATTTTTCATGTTCTATGTTCTATCTTGTCATTGATTTCTTTCAGATGCTTTCTGATGCGCGACAGGCGTGTCTGCACGTTGGTCAGACTGATGCCCAGCATGTGTGCCATCTCGTCCTGCTGCCACCCGTCGAGGTAGAGTCCGATCAGCTGCTGTTCCTTGGTGGGCAGGAGCGATACCAGTTCGCGCAAATGGTCGACCTGCTCGTTGTGGGAGGGATTTCCGACTGCGAAGACGCTGTCGTGCTGATTCACTTCATCGTCGATTGATATGGTTTGAATTTGTCTTCCGCGGTGTCGTCGCCAACTGATGCCGGTGTTGACGGCTACGCGCCACACCCAGGTGACCCCGCGCGCCGTGGGCCGGTAGCGTGCCCATCCTCGCCACAGGTTGAGCACGATGTCCTGACGTAAGTCCTCGCGGTCCTCGCTGCTCCGGGCGAAGGAGCGGCACACGCGGTCGATGGCCGCCGAGTGTTCTTCTATCATTGTCAGGAATGGGTGTTGCATCATATCCCTATTAAACGCCGTAAAATCTGAAAAATCACACGCCCCCCCAAAAAAAAGTGAAACGCAATAAAGGTCATAAGTGGGCAAGTCGTTTTGCCATGCTCCGTCATTTGTGCTATGTGCATCTTTGTCATTTGACGAAACAAAAAAGTCGCGAAAGTCAATCCAGACTTTCGCGACATGATGAATTTTTTAGTTGTGAAGAATTGCTCTTACTGCTCTTTGAAGTTAAGCGTAATCTTGTTGGTGCCGAATAATTGTGCTTCTTCGCCATCAATGTCAAATGACATTACGATGGTCTTGTCATCCTTGTTGTAGGTGAAATTCTGCTCGCCATCGAAAACGCCCTTCTCGCCATCGAAGGTATAGGTGCCTTCGTCTGAGTCTCTGTCTGAATACAAGGTCTGTCCCATAGCTGACATGGAAACGTTGACATCCATTGCGTACTTGGTCTCGTCAATGAATTTAATTGTCATGTCCATAGCGACATCGGCTGCAATGCCTTCAACGGTGATGGTGTTGGTGTAGTTAGCCTTCCAAGTGGTGCCAGGCAGACTGACTTCTTTGCCGCATGATGTAAGAAGCATTACAAAGGCAACTGCTAGTGTGAAAAAAACATTTCTTTTCATTTGTTTGATTTTTAATTTGTTAAACAAAATGACGAGTTGACTGTCAATTTGCAAAAATATAAAAATATTTCATTATGACAAAATAAATGTATCCTTTTGAAATTTCTCAACGCAGACGGTTGCGTTCGAAATTGCCTCGCGTCACGGCAAAGAACAGTGCCACGCCGAGGATGTGGACTATGGCGACGCCTACAAACGCTGCCGAGTAGCTTACATGTTCGGCGACGATGCCGCCCAGCAGTATGCCTAATCCAAGGCCAAGATCCCAGCCCGTGAGGATGGTGCTGTTGGCGGTGCCGCGCTCGTTGTGCTGCGCCAGGTCCACAATCATGTTCTGCATCGAAGGCCACATATGACCGTTGCCCAATCCGATAAGCAACGCTGAGCCGTAGTAGCCGATGGGATGATGCACGGTGGCGAAGAGCAGGTAGCCTACCGTCGAGACGAGGATGCCCTCGGCGGCGTTGTGCACGATCTTGCCCTGTCGCAGGGCACGTCCACCCTGAATGCGCGACAGCATCAGGCCGCCGCTCAGTATGGCGAAGTAGGTGCCAGTGCCGGTGGTGATACCAAGGGTCTCTTTGCTGTAGATTGCCAGGTAGTTGCTCAACACGCCATAGCAGAAACCGAACACCACCACGTTCAGCCCTACCAGCCAGCCGCGCACAAGGAAGAAGCGGTCGAGCGACAGCTTTTTCTTGTCCTGCATCAGCTGACGTTCGGGCAGTGTGATGGTAGCGTCGACGGCGAAGCCGATGAGGGCAACGACAAGTGCGAGGATGAAAAGCAGTTGGAAGCTGTGGGTGTGGCTATATACGAGAACGCCGACGGTGGGGGCGATGGCGGTGCCCAAGTTGTTGCTCAATCCGTAGTAGCCGATGCCTTCGGTGCGTCGCGACGAGGGCAGCACGTCGATTGCCACGGTGCTGTTGGCTACGGACGAGGCTCCGAAGGGACCGCCGTGCAGGGTGCGGACGATGAAGAATAGCAGCAATGACCCCGCCACCAGATAGCCACCAAATATGACGGCATTGAGCAGCAGGGCTATCAGAAGCACCTTCTTGCGAGGAAAGCTGTCGGCCAGGTAGCCGCTGAAGGGACGCACGAGCAGTGCGGCGACGATGTAGCCTGCGAGCACCAGACCGATAGTGTCCTTGGTGGCGCCAAACTGCTCGCTAAGGTAGAGCGGCAGCAGTGGCGTCAGCAGGTAACCCGAAAAGGCCATGGTGAAATTGGCCACCATGACCTTCCAGTAGTTGGCGTTCCAGAGTCGTTCGTCGCTCATAATTATTGATCTATGCGTTTGGAGGGCATAGAATATTAGTCGTTATTTCTGTTTGGCCAATGCTGCTCCGGCGTTCCAGGCTTTGCCTACCTGTTCACCACTGATGTAGTATCCGTTCTGGAACTGGTCGAAGGTGAGGGCATTGAGTTTGGTGGGGTCTACTTTACCGTTAGCGGCGAGCACCTTCTCGTCGGCAGCAACGTTGACGATGCGACCTACGATGCAGTGGAGGTTCTCGGTATTGACCTCTTCGGCGAGTTCACATTCCATCACGAGAGGGAATTCGTCGACGATGGGTGCGTTGACACGGCTGCTGCGAGTGGCGTGGTAGCCTGTGCGTTCGAACTTGTCGGGGGTCTTGTTGCCTGTGGCTATGCCGAAGTAGTCGGCGACATCCATGTGGTCGCGGTCTGCTATGCTGACGGTGAAGGCTTTGGTTGCCAATATGTTCTTTGTGGTTTTGTGGTCTTTGCCTATGAAGAGGGCTATTTTGTCCATGTCGCAGATCATGCCCCAAGCGGCATTCATGACGTTGACGCGGCCGCTTTCGTCGTAGGCGGCGACCATAAGTACGGGCATCGGATATACGGCCGGCAGAATTCCAAGATCTTTTTTCATTGTTTAGTGGGGTTAAAAGGGTTGGAGGGTTTTAGAGTTTTAGGGTTTTAGGGTTTTAGGGTTTTAGGGTTTTAGGGTTTTAGAGTTTAAGAGTTTTAGGTTTTTAGGGTTTTAGGGTTTTAGAGTTTTAGAGTTTTGGTAATCTCTAAAATTCGTTTAATTCGCGTTTTGTTAGCAAAACAAATTTCTAAATATCAATTCGTTTAATTCGTACAATTCGCCGTTTTAAATAATTATTAGAGGTGCTCTTTTAGGGTTTTTATACAAAACGAGAATTAATTGAATTATTGTGGTTGGCATGAAATAAAAAATCCCGTAGCGTGTGCTGCGGGACTTTGAAATTGGTGTATGTCGTTAGTCGATGCTGACGATGTGATACTTGCGGGTGCCGAGACCGATTTTTTCGGCGTGTTCGACGGTGTGGATACCGTGCTGCTTCTCGATGCGCTGAATGAGGGCAGTATTGTCGTCGCCTTCAGTGTTCTTGTGGTTGTATACGAGGTCGAGGCAAGCCTGGTCGAGTGCTACGGGGTCGGTCGAGGCGAGGATGCCGATATTCTTCAGCTCGGGGGCGTGGGGGTTGCCGTCGCAGTCGCAGTCGATCGAGATGTTGTTCATGACGTTGATGTAGACGATGCCATTGCGACCGGTGAAGTAGTTGTGTACGCCTTGCGAAGCGGCAGCCATACTCTCGAGGAAGCCGTCCTGGTCGTCGTCAATCCATTCGGTGGTGCTGCGTCCGGCGCTGTGGATGTAGAGTTTGCCGGCAGTGGAGGCTACGCCGATGCTCTGGTTCTTGAGGACTCCACCGTAGCCACCCATGGCGTGACCCTTGAAGTGAGCGAGGTTGATCATGAAATCGTAGTTGGCCAAGTGGCTGCCGACGATATCGTACTTGATGTGTGTGGTGTCGACCACGGGAATCTGCATGGTGCCTTCCTCGTCCATGAGGTCGAAGGGAGCGATGTCGAGGAATCCGTGTTCGCGGATGGTCTTCCAGTGCGCCTTGGTGTCCATGCGGGTGCCGGGATAGGCGGTGTTGCACTCTACAAGGGTGCCGTTCACGCTCTTGACGAAGTCGCCGATGAGGGCGGGTTGCAGATAGTGGGTGTTGCCACCTTCGCCGGAGCTGATTTTCACGGCTACACGTCCTTCGGCTTTGACGCCGAGGGCTTCGTAGATCTTGATGAGCGATTGGGGAGTGATTTCGGTAGTCATGTAGACTGTTGCGCCTTCTTCGACAACGGCGGTGGTGTCGACGGCGGGTTGGCTGTTACCTTTGCAGCTGCAGAGCATCAGGGCTGCTGCTGCGAGCATAAATAGGGTTCTTTTCATAATTTAGTTTTATAATAAGATGTTAAATATTAACTGTTTATTCTGAAAAAGCTATTCTTTTTATGAATGCAAAAATACATGTTTTATAAAATGTATGTGTTATACATTTTACTTCATTTTTTTCATATTTTGCATCACCCGTTTTCGTGAGGCAGCGGAAAAAACTTTGTACGAAAAAAAACTTCGTACGAAAACGAAAACGAAAACGAAAACTAAAACTAAAACTAAAACGAAAACGAAAACGAAAACAACTCTCAACCTCTTTCTGCCTGCTTGCAGGCCTGCGACCGAAGTGGAGCAAACCCTCCAACCCTTCAACCCTTCAACCCTTCAACCCTTCAACCCTCAAACCCTTTTTAACCCTTTCACCCCTTTCAAACCTTCAAATTTTTGTATATTTGCAAAGTTTTCATGCGATACGTTTTTGACTTTATGTTTCCTTTATTTGGTTTTAAATTATGCGGTTAGCTGTGGATGGAGATGCCACGGAATTAGACAATTTTTTTTATTAACATATCACAACTTTATTTCTGATGAAGAAAATACTACTATTGCTTTTTGTCGCCTGCATGGTTGCGTGCGGGCATAAGGCGGAACCGACGGTCACGCTGGAATCGGAAGCCGACATTGCGGGCAAGCGTGTCGGATACACGTCGGGTACTATTTACGAACTGATGTTTTCGCCGCGTACCGACATCGAGAAGTTCAATTTCAACATGCAGTCCGATGCCATCGAAGCCCTCGTCAAGGGTCAGGTGGACGTTGTCCTCGACGACGACTGCAACATTCCCAAGGACGAACAACGCCGCCTGGGCGTGCGGCTGGCTTTGCATGGCGAGAAGAGTTTTGAATGTGCTTTTGCTATGCACAAGGACAGCAAGGCGCTGTGTGAAGGACTGAGTTTGTTTATCGACAGCCTGCGGTCGACTGGCGAGTTGCAGTCGATCTACAATCGCTGGTTCGAGTCCGATGTTCCGGGCGAGGTGAGGATGCCCGATTTTGGCCCCAAACCGCAGGGCGAACCTCTGCGCGCCGCTATGGGCACTACTATGCCGCCGGTCTCTTTCCCCGTCGGCAGCGAAGGATGCGGCTTCGAACCTGAAATACTGACGCGATATGCCTATTCTGTCGGACGGCCTATTGAGATTCAGTTTCTGCCGACGGGATCGGCAATTGCGGCATTGCAGAGCAAGAAGGTCGACTTCCTTGGTGGTGCCATTTTCATTACCGAAGAGCGTCAGAAAACCATGCTTTTCTCTGCCTCGCACTTCAGCGCCCATCCCGGATATTTCGTAAAGGACGCATCAATACAAGCAAATGTGTCGTTCGGCGACCGCATGAAGAATGCCGTCAAAAACAACCTCGTCGTCGAGGACCGCTGGCGCTACATCACTGACGGACTTTGGGAGACGGTAAAGATTTCTGTTTTTGCCATACTGCTGGGCACAGTTTTCGGTTGCGGCATCTGCTGGATGCGCATGAGCCGACGCAAATGGCTGAGCGTCACGGCAAAGGTGTATATCGACCTGATGCGTGGCATACCTATGCTTGTGCTTCTGATGATAATGTTCTACGTCGTCCTTGCCAAGGTCGGCGTCGGTGCCACTACGGTAGCAGTGGTGGCCTTTGCCCTCAATTTCGCGGCATACGTCAGCGAGATGTTCCGCACGGCAATAGGGGCTGTAAGCAAAGGCCAGACGGAGGCCGGACTGGCGTTGGGTTTCACCCGTTGGCAGACGTTCATCCATATCGTTGCGCCACAGGCACTGCGCAATGTGATGCCCGTATACAAGGGCGAAGCCATCTCGTTGGTGAAGAACACGTCGATTGTCGGCTACATTGCCATACAAGACCTTACGCGAGCCAGCGACATGATTAGAACCCGCACTTTCAATGCCTTTTTCCCATTGCTTTTGGTGACAATAATATACTTTATCATCGCATGGGTGCTGGGAAAACTGCTCGATTTGGCCATAAAGAAGTGAGTTAAATTAAAAATTAAAAAATATAATTAATAAAGGGTACCTCTGATAATTTCTTTTCAAACGGCGAATAAATACTTGTAAACCTTAACCTTATTTTGAACACGAATAAAAACAAATAACACGAATAGATTTCTACAACCCAATGAATTTGTTTTGCAAGCAAAACACTAATCAAACGAATTATAGAGGTTACCTTAATAATTTTTCTCATAAATGAGAATTCTAAAATTTCAATATTTTGAACGCGAATAAATATTTATAAACCTTAGCTTTTATTTTGAGCACGAATAAATATTTTTAAAGTTAAATTTTTAGAAATGATTACTGTAAAGCATCTTACCAAACAATATATTGATCCGGACGGTTCTGTTTTTCAAGTACTGAAAGATGTCAACTGCGAAATCGAACGCGGCGAAGTAATAAGCATTATCGGACCTTCGGGTACGGGCAAGAGTACCTTCCTCCGTGCCCTCAATCTCTTGGACCCGCCCACCAGCGGCGAAATTCTTTGGAATGGCGAGAACATCCTTGCCAAAGGCTACCCCCTCAACAAGTTTCGTCAGAAGATGGGCATGGTGTTCCAGAGTTTCAACCTCTTCGAGCATCTGAGCATTCTCGACAATGTGACATTGGGACCTATGAAACTGCTGGGCCTGTCGCGCTCGCAAGCAGAGGAGGAGGCAATGACCATGCTGCGCAAGGTGGGCATGGGCGAGAAGGCAGCCTCGATGCCGGGCGACCTGTCGGGTGGGCAGAAGCAGCGCGTGGCTATAGCACGTAGTCTGGCCATGCACCCCGATGCCATCCTTTTCGACGAGCCGACGTCGGCACTCGACCCGACGATGGTGGGCGAGGTGCTCAGCGTAATGCGGCAATTGGCAAGCGAGGGGATGACGATGCTCATCGTAACCCACGAGATGAAGTTCGCCCGCAACGTGAGCACTCGTGTATTCTTTATGAATGAGGGAATTATCTATGAGGACGGAACCCCTGAGCAGATATTCGAACATCCGGTCCATAGTGCGACGAAGGCGTTCGTGCAGCGCATCCACAAACTGGTGTTCGAGGTCGACGGAGCCGATTTCGACATGCTCGACGCGAAGTCGCAGATGGGGCGTTTCTGTATTAAATATAATGTAGCATCGAAGGTCGAAGCCGCCAATCGGATTGTCGACCTGATGGGCCAGTCGGTGATGTCGCGTCTATATCCCTACACCCTGCGCCTGACACACAGCGAGCAGACTGAGGTGACGGCCCTCGACTTCATGAAAGAGAATATTCAGGATTCGCCGCTTAGGATGCCGGAAACCGACAGCACCCTTCTTGACAAGCTTCGCGAACACTGCCAAGAGATTGTCGAAGAACCGACAACGCGCGGATTCAGAGTGAAGTTTATACTCTGTTAGGGAACGCTTAATGTATGTAAAAAAGAGGCTTGCACCTGTGTAATGAACCCCGAAAGTTGGACAAAAAACTTTCGGGGTTTTATTATGAGGAAAAGACACACGATTGAGGAACGGATACAAGCCGTCAGGATGTGCCA